>SDBV01011038.1_pt1 | contig 11762 bp, 26 predicted proteins | sample 2277081 | NCBI WGS metagenome assembly SDBV01 (sample SAMN10402039, study PRJNA504765) | marine sediment metagenome | isolation source: marine sediment core GS10_PC15, 223 cmbsf | place: Arctic Ocean: Southern Knipovich Ridge | collected 2010
CTGGACATCGATCGGAAGAGCTACATCGAAGCCCTGGCGATTCGAATGCGTCGCGGCGAGCTAGGGCCGATCGATGCAAGTGACCTGGCGAGACGTTTCGGCCTGACCGATGCCGAGATCGCCACAGTCTCCGACCTCGCCGGCGACGTGCACATCGGCCTAGGCGCGCCAGACCGCCCAGGCATCACCGAATTCAGCTCCGGCTCGTTAGCCGTTGAGGCGCGTTCAAGGCTCACCAAGGTGGCACACGAAGGCGTGACGCGTGCGGAGGAGGCTCGACTGCAAAGCCTCGCCGCCGCGCGGGCTCGGCTCCAGCTCGAAAAGCTCGGCCCCTTCCCCCATGTCGAGGATGAAGATGCTTGCCGTGCCTGGCTCGAGCACGCTGCCGCTTCTTTGTCGAAGAGCGAGCTTGATCAGCTCTGGCGTCAGTTCTTAGCCAAGCGAACCGCGGCGCAGCATAATCCCGCGCCCCACCACAATCGATCCGCGATTGAAGCGCATGTGCGTGCCACAGCTACGATCACACGCCGACCCATCCCCGGAACGGATTACGAGATCGAAGAACACGAAATCCCGGGAACGGTCGAAGCAGGGCCAACCGTTGAAGCGCTGATCGGTGCACCGGCTCCGCTCGATGTTCGTCCGATCGTTCCCGGTAAGGCTGATGCAGACTTCGCGAAGCTAGGTGCCATCCCCGATCATCCTAAGTTCCGAGACGGGGTTTTGATGTGTCCTATCAAAGACTGCCCAATGGCAGCCGGGCACGAAGGGCCGCACTATCCGACGCCGGCGCCGAACTACATCATGGACATCGGTGACAACGGCATTGCCTATGTGCGCGACGGAACGAAGACGCTGATCGGGAAGTTCGCGGTTCCCGCCGGAACGATTCAAAGCACCAAAGCAATCCCCGAAGCCGGCATCGTCGAAGTGATCACGGATGAGGGAAAGCAAACGGTTCAGCTCGAGCCCATCTCCGACGAAGAGAAGATTGTGCTCGCCGATGCGCTGCAGGATCACGCGATCTTTGAGCTGATAACTTTAGAGCTCGAAGAAAAGTTCGCGCTTCGCAGCGACGAACCGATCACCGAAAGCCACATGGTCGAGCTTTACGCTGTAGTGCGCGATCGCATCTTTCAAGAGATCGACAAAGGCAGCCTGCCCGGCTTCACGAAAGACCAGGCCGAGACCGTGTTCGCGCGAACCATGTTGCGGCTGCGAAAGAAATTCGATCTTCCAGCGTTCGACCTAATCGACAGTGGTGACGAGCAGCCGCCTGGCTTCGATGCCGAAGCCGCGTTCGAGGATACCGAAGAATGAATCAGAAAATTGACGACATTATCCGGAATCTCAGTGACGAAGACGCCGCCGTCTTGATCGCCGAGTTCAAAATACTGATTGAGGGGCGCGAAAATGTGTTGGACGAATGCGAAAGGCTGTCTAGCGAGCTTTCCTACACGAAGGGAAAGCTCAACAGCGCAATTGTGGGACTCAAAGACTTGCTACGCAACGCCGATGACCCGTGGCCGTTCAGAGACATCGAACTTGGTGGTGTCGGGGCCGAAGGGCATGCGAAAATCCGCGCCAAAATAGCTGTAATGAAAAAAGAGCGATTAGACGAACGGCCAGACGAGCCTGGCGTTGATCCGAAAGCTGAGTACCACACGCCCGAGCAGCCGATGGAAGACGATGAGAATCGGTGAGCACCACAAAACTTTGGTTGATGGCGTCGGGAAGTGTTCGGTCCCGATGTGGCGCGATGGTGTGCCCGCCGGTTTCTGCGATCAGCCGGCCTACGGGGGACGCCCGCCGGGCGTCGAGTACATCGGCAATCAGGGAGAGGTTGTTAGAACGGACGGCAAATACGCGGGCTTTGTCCCGGCGCTAGCCTGCCCGACTCATGGCCGGCAAGACCATTTATTATGAGTGGCGATACGCGTTTGCGCGTTTCAGCGCTCCGGGGACCTGGGCGGTGGTGAACGCGTGCCGTGGGTCGGAGGGGTACGGGAGTGTGGTGAACGTGCTGTCCCGTGGGGTGTTCTGGGATGGGCCTGCCGGTGGATAGAAGGCAGAGAGCGATGAGCCAAGAAAGGATAGAATTATGGAAGTCACACAATTCTCTGAAGTCGGCGAACGAGCGTCGGCTAGGCTTCAAGAAGTGGTGAACCGCCTCATCGAGCGAGGGGGCGGAGTCGTTGTTTTCGGGCCCGGCAAATACGTCTTCGACGAGAAAGTGATCATCCCACAGTCGGTAACCCTCGAATTCAAAGGAAGGGTTGTTTTCGAAAACTTTCAGGGAGTGCTCGGTGGTGGAATCAACGCCATCAAAGGGACGCTCGTGGTTTCCTGAGACGAGCAAAAGCTAATGCACCGGCTGCCATGTGAATGTTGGATTAGACTGCACGCGCCCGCCCCTGCGCTGGCTATCGTTTGCCTGTGCGCCGTGGACCCGAACTGGGACCCTGCGCAGTGCACTGTACAGGCGCATACGACGGACCCAGCAGCTTGGGCGCCTAAGAGCGCCACCGTTACACACGACTACCCATGTGCTCGTTGCGGCCGTCGAGTGGTGGTCTGGAGGGAGCGCGCCCATGACAGCGCGGGAGGGGGGTGCGTCTTGAACAAACCAATCATTGACCAAGCCATCGGAGGGACAACCGTGGAAGTGACGACAGACGAACTGGCCGAATTCATCAAAAAACGCAAAGCGTGGATCGTCGACGATATGTCGATCGACTTCTTGCGCTGGGCGCTCGCTCACAACCCACCAGACCGCAGTGGGGCGCCGATCTCTATTTCGGCCGGTGACATTGGCCTTCACATAGCTTGGGAGGCCTGGCGGTGCTCCAGGGCGCGAGAGCGAGCCAGTGCGATCAGCATGGCTGAAGCGACTGTCCTCGATCTCGAAGGGGATAAAGCGAACCTCGACAGGCAAGCGGGCGCGCGTGACGTTGTCAGAGCGCTGAAGGGAGAAATTCCATGAGCTTCACACCACGACAATTCGAACGCGTGCTCTTCATGGGCAGCGGCGACCGTTCACTCGCCCAGGCTTACCAACTCGTGTCGATGCTGATGGGCGCGATCGATCATCTTGGAGGGCACCAACAGCCCGCGCATCCGACGAGCGAGGAAGACGCGAAGCAGGCGAGCGCCGAGTTCATCGAAGGCGAAGTCGAGCTTCGTATTCGGGCACGCGACTTCGCTAGGGCGCTGACCGATCGAGAGATCACATTTTTGGCAACCGATATGCCCGTTATCGGGGCAAGCGAAGACTGGGCCGCCGTGACGGCTGAGATCGATTCGCTCGAACTACAGGTGAACGAAGCGCGTGCGAAAGCGCGAGCGAGCAGCGAACCGAGCCGACGCTGTGGCGACTGCGGGGTGCTGGAGGGCCACGCGATCGACTGCGCGACTCTTCGCGACGATCTGGTGAGGGCGAGCCACGCTGAAGGCGCGGAGTTCTGCGGAGACTATCAGGCAGGCGAAACAGATCGGCTTATGCACCGTCTCTGGACGAAGGCGGTCGGGACCGAAGGCTACGACAAGGTCGAGTGGCAGCACTTCGAAAAATTGCTGTTCGAGATGTACGCGCGCCCAGGGGCTACTGAGCGCCAGCGAATCCTGATGGGGCTTGGCTGCGTTGCGTCTGCTTACTACCTTGAGGGGGGCACCGAGCGCGTGCTTGAGGCGTTCAAACACGCGGCGAGGGCGTATAGCAAACACATAGGCAACCGACAGACGGTGAGCGTGGATCGTTTCGTTTCGACCGAGGATCAGATCAAAGGATCACTGGAGCAGGCCGCTCGTTTTTGTCGAAAGCGAGAAGCCGAAACGGACGAATTCGCCAAAGCGCGACCGCCACACATGCAAATGATGATGACGGTAGGTCAGACGGTCCGCGCGTCGCTCAACCAGCTTCCCCATGCCCGCAAGCTCAACTGGGCAGGCGAAGAAACCGGAAGGGGGACGATCCGTGCTTCCCTCGAACTGGTTGACGGCCGCTGGTTCGATTTTGGGCCAAAGCTCTTCATGGATCTGCGCGCTCTCAAGACCGCAGGCGCGGTCTTTGTGTCGATCAAACGCGTCCCGGGGGTCGAGACATATGAAGCGATCGGCTACGGCGCGAAGAACGAGATCGTAAGCCTGTCTGACATGCTGCCCGAAGAAGAGAACGACAGCTGAAACACGAAACGGAGGGACGGCGGTGATTAGCGAAACGGGCATGAACGAGATAGCCCGCCTCTTGAAGCATGGCGGCAACGACTTTCACGAGAACGCTGATGACTTTGTGCGAACCCTCTTGGGGGACTGCGAGCAGATGCGGGACGCCATTGGATCAATGGGAGATGTGTCCTCGTTCGACTTCGAAAAGTGGGTCGACCCCGACGAAGAGACGCCCCCCGCAATGATGCGGTTCAAGCGGACCTATGACGAGCTGAGCGAGGTGTCGGGACAATGATCTGCCAGCGATCCGGTTACTGTTGCGTCGAGATGTTCGTAGTCATCCGAGACAGCGACCAGGTGCGTCTAAAGCCTGCCGGTGTCGCCTGCCCTCATTTGTCTTTTGAGGGCACCACGGCTTTCTGTGCGGTGCATGACGAGCCCTGGTACAAGAAGAGTGGGTGCTACTTCTATGGCATCAAGATGCCGAAGCAGCCGTGTATAGCTGGCAAAAAAATTCAGGAGCAGGGCGGGCTTGTCGCGCTCCGTGGGCTTCCCCAGACGGTTGAAATGGATCAGCTGTCGTTACCGCCCGACGTTCACCCCGACATGATAGGAGACATTCTCGCAGACCTAGACCACAACTAACCGAACGGAGGGACGACCGTGACGTACTCAGAAAAACTAACTGCAATACTCGAAAACAATTGGTGCACCACACAGGGCGAGGCTGTGCTTTTGTTCAAGGCTCGAGACACCCCAGAAGAGCAGTGGCCCTGGCAAATCAAGGCGCTGATCGGTACACGTTACAACAACCGCAGGGGTGGGTACGGCGAGGCAAGCGCCAAAGATTCGATCGCCCGCGATGTCCCGACAACGGTGATCTATTGACTGACAACGAGCGTGAACGCTCACAGGAGGGACGACCATTGGCAACAGGATCAGTTTTGAACGAGAAGGTGCGAAGCAACGAGCAGCTGATAAAGCTGCTGGGCACCGAGACCCTGAAGGATCATTTCTTCGACAGCATGGTTGACCATATTCGGGAGAGAGGCCTGACGTTCAACGAACGCGAATTCGTAACACAGGTGATCGATCGGGTTATACGAACGCACGGGATCTGACCGGGGCGACGGAGGGACGACCGTTGGCCGACAAAGAGAAAACACCCGGATCAATCGCCGAAGCCCGCCTCGCTTCGTCGAGTGTCCATGAACGAGAAACCACCGGCGCGCGAGCGCCGGCACGGAGGAAGAAATGAACGACAAAGACAAATCGCGCACCCTAGTTGGGGTCAACCAGTCGTGGCGCACTTTCGAAGACGACGAGGGTTACACGGTTGAAAGAGATGTCGGGCCTTTTAGGCTCGTTGTGCGGCAACGTGAGACTCAAGAGGTCGAAGGCTCTGTCAGCCACGAATCGATTTACCTGCACTGGGCTTGGTATTTGATGGCTTACACGAGAATGGCTTTCAGCGAAAAAGGCGAAGTGCTCGAACAAGACAGTGTTTCTGTTTTAGAGGGACACGCGATCGATCGAGAAATCGCGATGAGCGTTGGGCTTGGGGCGGCTCGGGCATATCTTGCAGAAAACACACAAGTGGATCCGCTCAGTGAATGGCCACCTAAAGATTGACGCCGGCGCGCGAACGCCCACGGAGGGACGACCGTTGACCGACACAAAGCAGGGCGTGGCGCATGTGTGCTGCCTCGACTGCGCCGCGCAGGGACCCGAACCGCTTCTTCACTATGAAGGGTGCGCCGGGAAGCGATACGAGCTGGGCGAGATGCTCAAGGCGAATCTTCAGATCAAAGAGATGATCGAAGAGATTGATCGGGCGAAGGAAAAAGCGAAGCGGGCGAAGGGGCACAGGCTGACACTGACAGAGACTGACGGGATGCACATGCTTTGTGTTTTCCAGGAACTGACCCGGTTCGTTGTTGAGGTCATGGTGACCGAAGCCCAACAAGAGCAGTTGAAGTTCATAGGCGTGCGCGAGGATGGGTAATGACTAAAACCAAAAAAGAAAACGTGAACGACTTGTGTGACCAGCTCGATGCGATCGTGTTCGAGGGCGACACGGTGCGCGAATGGATCGCAGAGCTACGAAAACGCGGCTGGGCTGTGCGCGGAAAGGCGAGGCGACTGACCAAAAAAGATATGTTGCATGCAAGTCCGTTGCTCGAGGCAGATCTTCACAGAGTGTTGACCGCGCTCGAGAGGGCCGAAAAGGGTCTGGCCTTTCTGCAAGAAGCCGCCACGAAACGAGATCGGTGATGGGGGCAAGAATAGAAGCCAAAGACGTTGACCGCGCCAGAGCACTGCTCTTCGGGCGACTGCCAAACGACGACGCCGCCGACGTGTGTGAGGTGATGGATCGGCTCATGGCTCACCGTGACGAAGCTGAGCGCGGACTCAAGGAAACCGAGGCCCGGCTTCGCGGTTACGAACAGAAGCCGCACCCGTCGGACCTGCTACAGGTCGCGATCAAACAAGCTGAAGAGCGCGCCGAGAAAGCCGAACACGAAGCCCAGCGATCGAAGTACGCGCTGATTGCCTCACAAAATGAAATGCTCACCGCTGTGACTGAGTACGATCAAAAGTTCGCCGAGCATAACAAAAAGCTAGATGCGGTGAAGAAGAGCCTTTGGGATGATCTGGAAAGCGTAACCGCGCAGCGAGACAAGGCAAGACACGAACACGACCAAGACAAGCACCGCGATGCTCGTCTTTGTTCCGAGCTTGCCAAGCACCTGAAGCGAATCACGGCACTTGAAGAAGAACGCGAACAAACGAACGAACTGATCAGCGCGAGCGCCGATCTTTGTGAGCGTGGTCGGCATGCGATTGAAATGCTGCGGGGTGGCGTGACCGTTCTCGAGCTGTTGCTGAGCGCCCGGTCCATGCTCGGCCACGTTGATGGCTGCTCATTCACATCGGCAGGCGGCTGGGTCTGTCACTCAGAGTGCACAGCCGGTGTTGGCATTCAGGAGCATGGATGAAGAAAAAAACCAAAGAGACCGAGCCGGGCTATATGTCGCTCGCCGAACTGAAGCGCAGCAAAAAGATTCCGGAGAACATCAAAGATCTCATTTACGATCGCCACGTCAGACAACGAAACGAGATCAAGATGATCCTCGGAGAGATCGAGCTTGCATACCGCCGTGGGTTTGCGGCCGGAGAAGAAGCCGAACGCAAGCGAGCCGGATCATGAGCCGCACCTATTACGTCACGTATGAGATGACGCCGCACCCTGAAGGCATCCGCGTCGAAGATGTTCCGAAGGGACACGGTGCGACGGATCGACTCGTCTTCATTTCGGTACTCGACTCCGATGACGGCGGGTCCTCAACTGCGATTATGTCATGCGATGGAAAGAAGGGCGGCAACCTCGAACCGATCGATCTCTTCAAGGCCTGGACACTGCTCGCGCTTGAGCTGACAAACCAGCTTCCGCCCGGCAATCGCCGCAACCTTTGTCGCGAAGTGTTCGAGCGGATCAGGGGCGCGATCCTGCAAAACCGGTTCGTGCCTGGGCCGGGAGGTGTGTCATGATAATCTGTTTCGTTGAAGAAGCTCTCGACGCGCTCGGAGAACACGATCCCGACATCGTGAAGATCTGGCCTACGATGTTTGGCGAAGGGACGCACTACATCGTCGATCGGCGAACCGATCCGCTGACTGTCACGCTTCATGGCCCGGCGGGTGAGATATTCAAGGGCGACGCGATTCAATACGAACAGGCGCTGAAGACAGGAGACAAAACCGATGGCGACTAAGTCAGCATTGCCAGCGGAAACAATGACGATTCGTTTCATTGAAGACGGTTGGGATCGATTCGACAGGCTCCCGGTCGGGGCCTATTTTCGATGGGACTACGAAGAGCCCGGATCGGTTCGTGTGAAGACAGATCCCCTGGCTTGCGTCAATCTTCGACAGGGTTCGGCGACGTTTTGCAGTCACGTTCCCGATGTGGACGCCCGCGGACGCTGTGTGATCTTTCGCGCGGTGGTGGCTACCAAGCGCGATCCGCTTGCCTGGTGCCCCAAATGTAAAGCAAGACGAACGATCGAGGCGTGTTGTGATTTTGAACGGGCTCGCCGCGAGCCGAGGTCATGCTGATGTTGTTCAAGTGCCAACGCCACTCATCCCGATTCTACTGCGACGAATGTTCGCCACCGAGCGAACGTAAGAAGGACATTGAAGCCGGTCGCCTGTTCTACACGGGGGCGACCAAGCTGTCTTTGCCCGGGGGCGATCTTGAGCTTCGATCTCCCGGCGACCTGTCAAAAGATCCCGAGGTCCGGCTCATCTACAATCGAGGGCGCTTCTCTCAGGACTACGCAGCACGGCAGGGCTGGTCGACCGACTTTTCAAAGCTGAGCTTCGATCAGATCATCGAAATCCGCTCGCAACCCGAGTGGAAGCACGCTGCGTTCCTGCCCTACAACGATCCCCCTGTCGAACCGCACAAGGTCCCCACGTTCGCGGAGGTGGCCGAACACTATGAGCCCCCCACCGGTGACGACCTGACTGCGATCGCGAACCTGTGGGGCATACAGAGGGACGTGGGCGGTCACGAACGAACCGACAGCGAGCTGACTGATCTGCTGACGATCGTGCCTGCTCTGTGGCGAAGCGATACGACAACTCGCGGGGGGCTTGAGGCCATGCTGAGAAGGATGGTGTCTGGAATCACAAGAGTGAAGGTTGCAGACGAACCAGACAGCGATGGGCGGTTTCATGTGCTTTACCAGGGCGAGGCTACGCCGCAGGACGTGCGTGAGTCCCTGCGCCGTTTTGCGCCAGTGACATTCGACTACACGATCGAGCGTCTAGAAGGGGAGTGGCCGGAATGAATGACGGAGAATTTCAGATCGTTTGGCATCTCAAAGGTATTCGGCTCCTGGGCTTTTGCGCTGGGTGGTGCTGCGCCCTAACGGTGTTCGCGGTGTTTGAGCCCATTCGAGACGCAGGCTACCTTCCGACGTTTCAAACCCCTCTGTGGGTCGCCCCTGCCGCTCTCGTGGTCGGAGTATTCGGGATCCGCTGGTATTGGACCAGACGTGCCGGGCTGCTCATGAGCGCCGTTGTTCGATATTGGTTGGAGCTTCGCCGATGAACCGCGAGCGAGCCGAAAAGAATTTCTGGTTTCTGTTCGAGAACTACTGGCACGACGCGCCGACCGCTCACGAGTCGGCTGAGCGCCTACGCGACGCTGTGAAGCGACTCGACGGTGATCAACGCTATGCCGCCGCTTCGGGTTGCCGAATCGTCCTAGATCTGTGTGAGCAGATCACAGAGGACGCAATGGAACGCCTCAAGGCGAAACGGCTTTCTGACGAAGAAACGAAATGACGATCCAAAGGGGCGGGAGATGATCTGGTTCTACAGGATGATGGTTGTGCTCTTTGTCTGTTCAGCGTCTTTTCGTTTCGAAGATACTTGGTCCTGGCTCGGTATCTATTCAGGCCTGATGATCGTCGGCTACATCACCGTTGCGGTCTTCTGCGACGAGTACCCAAAGAAGGGCAAGACATAGTTCCGCTTTTTTGATAACACCGAGTCCCGGGCCGGCCGCGAACCGTTCGGGAAAGTTTGGAGGGACACGCCGTGAGCACGATCGTTGACCGATACAAAGAGATCTCGAAAGAGATCGAATGCACCGGAGTCGCCGACGCTGACCACACCCCGATCATTGCCGCGATCCTCACCGCGGGCGAAGCAATGGTCGAGATGGCCGAAGCATTAGAAGAAGAGCGCGACGAACCGATCGAGGAAGGACCCGAGCTTGTCACCTGCGTCGAAACGGACGAAGAAGAATACGGCGACAACGATCCCGTTTTTGATGTGCCAAGCCTGAAGGGCCGGCAACCGGTTTCGCTGCTACAAGAGGTCTGCCAAGAACGCGGGCTTTTGATGCCCGAATACAAGATCCATCGTTCGGGCGGAGAAGATCACGTTCCACTTTTTGGGGGTTCGGTGAAGGTGTTACGCCTGACCGGCCTGCCGGTGTTTTCAAGTTTGGTTGATTCGAAATACCGAACGAAGGGTGATGCGAAGAAAGCGCTAGCAATGGTCATGCTGATTGAGCACTTCGACGCGAAGGATACACGGAGGCGATGAAAGAGGACAAGAGCAAGCCGACGATCGCAGAGGTCGAAGCCTTGATGGACGATCCGAACGTGAAGACCAAAATTCTTCCGGACGGCACCATCGAGGTTACCGAAAGAACGCCTCAAGATCTGGCCGAGCGAGTAACCGGGCTAGAAATCGAGAACCGCAGGCTTTGCGAGGAGCTGTCTTCCGCTCGGGAAATGCTCGCTGCTATCCGGAGGATCCTGAAACCATGAAAAGCTTTGCCGAGGCCGGTCTATTCAATGGGATCGAAACGCTTGCGCTCTACACGGCCCAGAAAGCCGTTGACGCCGTGATCGAGCCGGAGGGGGTTAGGTATCGATGCCACGAGATCGCGCGTGCAGTGGCCGCACAGACGCACGTGTGGGGTGTCGTGGAGGACGGCAACTGTGGCGGTGCGGATCACTCCTGGATCCGGCTGTCGACAGGGAACATTCTCGATCCTTATGTCTGCTGGAGGCTGCCGATGGTCCAGCTTGTCGACGTTCGCTCTCCGACGCTTCAGCGTGACCTGTATCGCGTCGAAGCCGAGCGGACGGACATTGACGAGGATCTCGTCGCGAAGCTCTCAGCGGAGATGTCACGCTTTTGCAGCGGCCAGATAATTGAAGTCCCCGGAGAGGGCGAACGGCTGATCATGGATCCGAGCGGAATGGGCGGTGTCATGGTGGCGGGACTGTCGTCTATCGAAACGAACCCGAGGCGACTGAGCGATCTGATCCAGCCCTTTACCCTCACGAGCCGTCACCAGTTCGAGTGCGAGGAATGCGAATTCATTTCAACGTTCGATCTCGAGGCAGGACAAGAGATCTCAGGCCTGCTCTGTCTTCGCTGTGGCGGAAAGCTAGGCAAGCCGCTGAGAGCAGAAAGGAGCACGACATGATCGGTCGGTTCGTCTGGTGGCTCCTGCGCCCGTTCACGCGCCGTCTAGTTGCCTGTGTCCTGCTCATAACCGAAGGCCGTGGAAAGGCTTGGCACGGAAAGAAACTCTTCAAAGAGGCGGACAGCGTGCTCAAGCAGGTCGAGCGTGGACCCGTCGACTTTAGAGGGAACCAATGAAGCCAACGACGAAGTGGCAGGCGCGGGCGTTGGCTGATTGGCGCAAGCTCAGTCGCAAACAGCGTGACGACCTAATCGATTTCATCTTCGATGATGCGCGGTTTCATGCCGAGGACTCTCGAGACGGATCCGAGATGGTCACGAGTTCGGTGGTGTTGGTGCGACTGCTCGAGGCGATCGATAGGCTGCCGGAGATGACGGCGGACTGGTACGAAGATTGGCTCGAAGAGATGGCGCGGCGTGACCAGAAAGAAGTGAAGAAATGACAGCGATCAAGACAGCTCAGGTGACCCGGCTCGAGTGTGATTACTGCACGGTGTATGTCGACGAATGCGGGGATGCGCTGGAAGACATCACGCTCATCGCGTTTGCTGGTCAGCTCAGTGACAGTGTCACCCTTACCG
>SDBV01011039.1_pt1 | contig 11759 bp, 9 predicted proteins | sample 2277081 | NCBI WGS metagenome assembly SDBV01 (sample SAMN10402039, study PRJNA504765) | marine sediment metagenome | isolation source: marine sediment core GS10_PC15, 223 cmbsf | place: Arctic Ocean: Southern Knipovich Ridge | collected 2010
TGTGAAGTGACTATCGACGAGATGGGGAACATGTTTGCAGTTCGTCCTGGAAAGAACAGGAAGCTTGGCGCCGTGATGACAGGTTCCCACTTCGATACACAGAAACCTGGTGGTCGGTTTGATGGTATTCTTGGTGTACTTGGCGGTCTGGAAGTAATGAGGACAATACACGAGAACAATATTGAACTTGAAAGAGACTTTATAATTACGAACTGGACAAATGAAGAAGGGGGGTGGTTTGCTCCTGCCTGTATGGGTTCCGGTGTGTGGGTCGGTAATCATACCAAGGAATGGGCATATGAGCGAAAGGACAGAGATGGAAAAACTGTTTTTGGAGAAGAGCTCGAAAAAATAGGTTATAAAGGCACTTTCCCTTGTTCACACAAGGAATGGAATGTTTATGCGGCCTATGAACTGCACATCGAACAGGGACCTCAGCTGGAGGCGGCAAAGGTTCAGATTGGAGCTCCCAGGGGGATACTTTGTCTTCACTGGTACGATATCTATCTGGAAGGGACTGCAAATCAGGTTGGGCCAACCCCTATGATTGGCAGAAACGATGCACTTCTTGCTTTTTCCGAAATGAATGTTGTAGTGAATAAGGTAGCTCATCAGATGGGAAACATGGTTGGAACTGTAGGAGAAATTCAGAATTATCCAAATTCAAGAAATATTATTCCAAGCAAGGTCCACTTTACTGTAGATATTCGCTCCTGGGATGATGACCATGCAATTAAAGCCTGGGAGATGATGAAAAAAGAGTTTGAAGTAATCGCAGAAAGACGGGGATGTCCCATCAGGACTGAAGAGTTCTGGAAGGTTGCTCATGCACCCTTTGATCAGGAACTAAATGACAGGGTTGTAGAGAGTGCTGAGGAGCTTGGACTTTCTGCCATGAAGATGTATTCCGGTGCCGGACATGATATGAGTGAAGTAAATCAGGTCACGAGAGGAGCCATGATTTTTGTTCCGTCCATAAACGGCAGAAGTCATGTAGAGGTTGAAGATACTCCCTATGAGGATTGTACAAACGGTGTAAATGTACTTCTTCAGTGTGTATTGAAAACTGCAAATGAGGTTTAGGTTTGCTGGGTTTCAATTGGGCGATTCATGAATCGCCCTTACTGGAATCGCCTTTACATGAATAGGGCCTACTGAATTTCTGATCTATATCATCTCCGCCAGATAAAAAGATAGGGGAATAGTTACTACGCCCAGTATTGTCGAAATGATTACTATCTCCCTTGGTGTACTGCTGTCATAACCAAGCCTTGCAGGAAGTACATAAGAGAACACTGCTGCAGGAAGAGCGCTTGTAACAAGAATAACTGTCTTCATTATGCCGGTAACACCAAACAGCCTGACTGCCAGAATTCCGCACAGGAAACCTCCGGCTACCCGCATAATGATTCCTGTAAATACGTGAATACTGATCCTCTCCTTCTTTCTTCCTGAAAGACTGTGACCGAGAGCGAAGGCCGCAAGAGGAGGGGCTGCGTTACCGGCAAAGGAAAATGCCCTGATCAGAGATTCCGGTACCGAAATATCCAAAAGATTAAACATAAAACCAGCTACAACCGCCCAGAGGATGGGAGATTTAATGGAGGCTTTTATACCGGTAGTGGAGAATCCTCCTTCAAGAAGCAGATAGCCCAGGGTGAAAATAAAAAAAGTTTGTATCTGATCGTAAATAATTATAATGTTCATTGCTTCGTAACCACCCCAGAGCTGCATAAGTGGTATACCCAGAAATCCGGAGTTCATAAATATAACAGGCAGTGTAAATGTGCGTCTGTCTGCTCTGCTCACAGCAGTGTATATTAAGGCTGCAGCGAGTGTCAGTACAATTACAAATACCGCTGATCCTGAAAGTGTAAGCATTTCGAGAGGTGATATTGGTGACAGATATAGAGAAGAAAAAACGAGCATTGGCATAAAAAAGTCTGCCAGTATTATTAGCAGGGTATCTTCAGATAGTTTTACAAGACGGCCCATTAGGAATCCGCTGAATATCAGTATGAACAATGGAAGTAGGATTAGAAAACTCTGTAATAACATAATTGTATCTCTTTTGCCTGGCTTAGTAGGAAAAAGCACTTTCTCCTATAAATTCTCTTAAAATCGACTGATCAGGAACATATTGAGGTGGAATGCTGGAAAAATTATCCAGGAAAGAGAGTAGTCTGATGGCTTCGTTATATACATCATTTTCCGGTTTAATAGTTCGAAGAATAGGGGTTGCATATATTTTTAACACAGCCAGTTCGTAATCAAGGGCAGAATTAAACATCGAATCAGCCTGATCCTGGAATGAGAAGATGTTTATTTCTTCCCCTTTTCTTACGGAAGGCCACATGTTTAGTGTTGCCGCAGCGCTGTTGCCTCTGAATTGGTGATCCCTTACCATCCTGCGTACAAGTCGGTTGTCAGTAGTAGGAATCCTGTTGTGGTCATCCAGATTTAATTGTGTAAGTGCTGATATATAAATTTTATACTTGAGGTCATCGGCTATTAATGGAGTAAGACCAGGATTAAGGCCATGAATACCTTCAATAAGCAGTATATTTCTTTTCGTTAACTGCAATGGAGTCCCTTTATCTTTAGGTCTGCCTGTCTTAAAATCAAATATAGGTATTTCAACCTCTTTTCCATCAAACAATTGTAGAAAATGATTATTTAGAAGATCAATATTTAATGCATGGAGTGACTCAAAGTCGGGCTTCCCATGTTCATCCAATGGTGCATCGACGTTGGGTAGATAGTAATTATCCAGGGAAATACTAACCGGATTAAATCCCATGACCCTCAGCTGGATGGACAGTTTCTTTGTAAATGTAGTTTTACCTGAAGATGAAGGTCCGGCTACAAGAACAATCCTGACCTTATCTTTTCTTTCAGTGATACTGTCTGCAATCTGTGATATTTTTTTATTATGAAGGGCTTCTACTACTTGTATAAATGGTTTGATCTCTCTTTTTTCAGATAACTCGTTTAAGCGCCCCACACAGTTTACATTAAGAATCTTGCCCCAGGCTTTGTATTCCTTGTAAACAGAGAACAATGAAGGCATGTCTTTAAAAGCAGCTAATTTATGGGGTTCCTTACTGTTGGGATATCTTAATAGAAACCCCGGTGCATAGTTATAAAGCTCAAAAGGTTTTAATAGATTTGTATTTGGTAATAGCGGCTCATATGAAATATCTATGAATCCGCCACAATAGTATATTGGTATCTTCGATTCATTATGGTATTTAAGAAGCAGAGCAGTTGCGGGTTGATTAATTTTATTAAAGAAATTAATAGCTTCACTGTAGGAGATTACTCTTCTATCGATACTGCATTTGCTCTTGACAATTCTATCCATCTCTTTTTGCAGGAGATTAATATCTTCATCCGACACTTCCTCCTGTTCATTGTAGTAATAATAAAAGCTGTCTCCAAGGGAGTGACTTATTACCAGATGTCTGTCTGGAAAAAGAGTTACTGATGCTTTTGCCAGAATAAAGGACAGGGTTCGTCTGAATAATCTTATGCCTGGATTGCTGTAGAGTTGTACAGCTTTTATTTCTGCATTGATTTCAATTTTGAAACTTAAACTTACAAGCTCATTATTGACCATTGCGGCAATAACCGGATTATCAGTCTCTTTATTTGATAAATCATCAAAAATTTCATTTATCCGGGTACCATAGGCTATTTTTCTGTCTTTATCACCTTTGTATTTTATATAAACTTCTTTCATTTTTTTGCCCCGGATCTGTTTATTACAAGATGAATTCTAGTATGAAAACCTGCCATTGTACAGAAAAAAATATAATTATACAGTTGTTTCGGCTATAGAGTGAAGGAAGGCTGTTAGCCTTCCCTCTTTCCAATCCTATTCGAGGAGCTCCAGCCATTGTCTGGGACCTATATAATTAGGACGGGATATTATTTCACTTGCAAGCTCAGAAATATCCTGAAATCCTTTTGTTGAAGTCAGGAAATATAGATAACGTTTTTCTTTAGTAGAGATAAGATGAAAATTTTCCAGCAGCTCTGATCTTTCAATGTCAGTGACAGTTTTTTGAACCAGTTTCCGGTAGGATTTTTCTACCTCATTATCCTCTGAATCAGTTGAAATATTAAAAAGTCTGAATAAATCTAATGTTTGCAATTTCTACCTCTAATCAAAAAGACTAAGCTGTATTGGCTTGTCACTGCTTGTTTTAGATATACCGGCAGTAGAGACGCAAGATTTTGCGTCTCTACTGCCGGAACTGGTATCCAGAGCGACGAACCGGATTCTGTTTTCATCCAGTGATGAATACTCGGCGCTTTGCCTGATTAAATCTTCGAAGGGATTCATCAATTTCTCACTTTTTCCGGAAATATCAGGGAATTTTTGATCGAGTTCAGACTTCATACTTGTAACCAGTCCCTTAAGACTTTCAAGATAAAAATTATCTGAACTACTCTTTATTGTCCCGGCCAAACGTGAAATGACTGTCAGATATGCAGCTGTTTCATATATTGTCGGATCCATTGATTTTAGTCGTGATATCAGGCTTTGAATCCAGAAAAGCAGACTGATATCGGGTTCTTCATTGGACAGTGCAATTGCTGTAAGTCTGTATGCTTCTGTGTTTCCAAACAGTTTTCTACAAGTGGCTACGAGATCTGCAGGTGAATATTTGTACCTGGATGCAGTTTCTATGCTCCAGATCGCAAATCGTCCTGCTGTCTCTTTGTAGTTTCTGTTTAAATCACGTAATAATAGATCAGTAGTTTCAAGAAATAGATCTTCCATATCATATTCAAGACTTTCAACAATTTGTTCAATTACACTTCGTATAAATGATCTGTCTCTGATAATATTATCGATAAAAGCTTTTTGCTTGTTATTTAAAGCTTTTAACTGACTTTTTCCTGATAAATGCATTAGTATTGGCTTAAACAGGGTTAGGAGGGAACCTGCCTCTATATTATTCAGCCTGAATTCCATCTCAGTGTAATTTTTCCCATAGAAGGCTTTAATGGCATAGATAAGTTCTTTCCAGAAGGCCAATAGAGAATTATCCGATATCGCCGCCATGGCAGAGAATACTTCCGGATTGTGCATGCCATTTGTTATAGCTTCGAAGGCATCTGATATAGTACGCGCTTCTTCCCGCAAATCTTCACTCGTAAGGTCAGAGCGTTCAAGACTGCCAGGATCGGTGAGCTTCAACTTTAGTTCGTTTTTAAGAGTTATGTATTCTGATGACCCCGGAGCCAGGGTCAGAAATTTCTTCAGACTTAGGTCATTTTTGGTTTTTGTTGTTTCTTTTATCATATTTCTGATGGGTTCAAAAATTATACTAATCAGAAGCGTATGTCAACAAGCATTTATCATTTTGATTTTATTTCTGCTATAGTCAGCCATTAATTCATAAAAATGAAAAATGCCAAAACATCTTGCCTGTTAGTTAGCCGGTTTGTAGCGAAACCTTCTATCTATTGAAGGTTTCTGCGGGAACCGGTCTGAGCAAATAAATCAATTTAGTGTATGTAGATTATATCTTAACATAAATGGTTATGAATTAAGATAAATTTAGTTTTTCTTTTATTTTAAGTATATCTTCCTTTGTCAGGGTGCCGGTTATCTGTATTTCATCCTCAGGTCTTGTCTGCAATACCGGTTTATTGCTGTAAGGTCTTCCGTTTTCATCGATAAGAAGCTTCAAAATTGGATGTCGTGGTGTTACAAGATTGATTTTAATTACAATTCCCTTCGCCTGGTTAGACAGTTGTACAAAAGTACCTATGGGATAGACTGACATTATAAAGACCAGAGCTCTTAAAATACTCTCATCATACTTGGTCCCTTTGCTCTTTAGCAGGTCCATAATACCTGCATGTCCATTAAGTTCCTCTCTAAATGGCCTTTTTGTAGTTGCTGCGGCAAATGCAGAGGAAACTGCCAGAATTTTTCCATATAGAGATATCTTGTCTCCTTTCAGTTTTCTTGGATAACCACTTCCATTGATATGTTCGTGATGTTCAAGAACAGCAATGTAAATTGAAACCGGGAATTCTGCTGCTTTCAGGGTTTTGTAACTGATTACCGGGTGGGTTCTTATAACCTGCAGTTCATTAGGAGTAAGACCTGATTTTTTCTGATACAGCTTGGAAGGCAGCAGCAGCATTCCAAGTTTATGAAGCATCGCAGCAATACCGATTTCAATCTGTTTATGAGCAGGGAACTTTAGAAAATCAGCTATGGATAACACAAGGAAGGCCGTTTTAATACTATGATGAACAATATATGAATCACTTTCTTTGAGTTCAGAATTGATGTTAAGAAGCAGGTCTTTGTGTCCTTTAAGTTCAGAAATTATATCTTTTACCTTATCTGAAATAGGAATCAGGGGTAAAGCATCCAACTCTCTAAAGTTGTCATAATATTTAACAAGGAATTTCACACAATCATCAAAGAAACTCATGGATTGCTTTTTTTCTTCTGTATCTTTTTCATTTGTTTCAAGTATTGCCGTTGTTGAACTGTCGAGGTTATTGCCTGGCAGAAAGCCTTCAAAAGGAACCCCTTCAGTTTGTATTTCCTGATAGTTCCATTTTTGTAGTCTTTTTATCAGTTCTTCAGAAATAGCTACATCCGGAGATAAAAGAATGTATTTCTCATCCAGATATACAGGTTGATTTATATATGAGTTCGGCAATAGACTTCCGACAGATACTTTATTCATTAATAATATCCCGTTGACCCCTTAGTGTGAATTAAGTAAACTCTCCTTTATATATATATTATAGGAGATTATTGCTTGAAATTTAAGGTAATTTTCATTTTATTCAATATTGTTGTTGTTTTTTCTTTTTTAATCGTTACTATTATGCCTTTTGTAATGCTGGGGGCAGAATACAGTAAGGTATTCTTTAAAGACAGCTGGTACTTTTTTCTTTTATTTGTATTTACAATTGGATCCATTGATGCATACTTTTTTCTAAACTGGAAGCTGTTTACACTTTTGGAAAGTGAGAATTGGGATGGGTTGATCTCATATCTTGAAAACAGAATATACAATAAGAAAAATCTGTATGGATACCTTGCAAGAATACTTGCAAATACCTATCTGATAAAATCTGATATAGAGGGTATAAGAAAACTTGAAGCACTTATTAGAAGAGAAAAGCCGAATATACTAAAAAAGATGGTTCTTTCATTAAGTGTTCCGCGCCTTATTGATGGAAATACCGAAAAAATGGAAGATTTTTTTGGTGAATTTGTAGATGTAAAAGGTGTAAATAAGGCTGACTGGGTACGGTTTTTGTACTCTTTTTCGCTGTTACTCAACAATAAAGGAAAGGAAGCGTCTGTTTCACTTCTTGCCCTGTGTAAAAGGAAGGTATCTCCAATACTTCAGCTTCTTATTATCTATGCACTTAATCCGTTTGTAGAGATGAGTGATGATGAAGATTTCTCTTGTGTTGAAGAACGTAAAAAGGAATTACTTTCCAACTACTCAAAATTAAAAATGGAACTTGAGTTGGAACGAGTTAATGATAATGTAGTTGCCCTTGTTTTAAATAAATTTTCAAAAGAAGCTATTGAGTGGCTTTATAAGGAATTATAAATGGATGTAAGAGTCAGATATGCACCGTCCCCTACAGGACTGCAGCATATAGGGGGAGTAAGGACTGCCCTTTTTAACTATTTTTTTGCCAGATCTATGGGAGGAAAGTTTATTCTCCGGGTGGAAGATACAGACAGAGAGCGCTTTAGTGAAGAATCCCTTAAAGATCTCTATGATACTCTTGAATGGCTTGGTATCGATTGGGATGAGGGGCCTGTAAAAGGTGGTCCTTATGGTCCCTATGTGCAGTCAGAGAGATCTGAACTCTACAGGAAATATGCTGACAAACTAGTGGAGGAGGGCAAGGCGTACTATTGTTTCTGTACTACCGAAAGACTGAATGATTTAAGAGAAGTTCAGAAAAAGGAGAAGAAATCCTATGGATACGACAGACACTGCCGGGATCTTTCTGATAAGGAAAGGGCACAGAAAAAGGCAGAAGGATTAAATTCCGTTATACGACTCAAAATTCCTCTGGAAGGAAAAACATCCTTCGATGACCTCCTTCTTGGTACAGTTACAAGGCAGAATAAGGATATCTCTCCCGATCCGGTACTGATGAAATCTGATGGATTTCCAACCTATCATCTGGCCAATGTTGTAGATGATCATTTAATGAAAATAACCCATATTCTAAGAGCCCAGGAATGGATTTCTTCCGGTGCCATGCATATACTTCTCTATAAGGCCTTTGGATGGGAGCCTCCAGCCTATTGTCACCTCCCTATGGTTATGGGTAAAGATGGACAGAAACTCTCCAAAAGACATGGTTCAACAAGTGTCATTGACTTCAGGAAGAGGGGATATCTCCCGGAGGCACTAATAAACTATGTAACCATGATTGGATGGTCCTATGATGACAGCAGGGAGTTTTTTACAAAAGATGAGCTTGAGAAATTGTTCTCTCTGGAAAAGATCAGCAAGGCTCCGGGGGTTTTTGACTATAAAAAACTTGAGTGGTTTAATGGTCAGTATATACGGAAAAAATCTGAAGCCGAACTTATAAAGGAAGTTATCCCTTATCTTAAAAAAGATGGAATAATATCTGAAGATGTCACAGACAGAGAAATGAAAATTATACAAAACATGATGTCACTTATGACAGAGCGTCTTCATTTTATGAGTGATATTTCAGAGCTGGCCAGATTTTTGTTTAAAGATATTGGCGAGTATACGCTTGCAGATGTTATCCCTAAAAAGATGGATTATGAAGGAACTATAAAGGTAATGGAGAGTGCAAGAGATCTCGTTGAGGGGTTTGAATCCCGAAGTGATGAGGAAAATGAGGAGCTCTTTCGCAGGAAGTCAGAGGAAGTTAAAGTAAAGCTGGGCTCGATGTTGATGCCTTTGCGGGTAGCTATATCCGGAAGCAAAGTTTCTCCGCCTATCTTTGGATCACTCCGACTTCTGGGAGTAGAGAAAGCTTTGGAAAGAATTGATCATGTAATTGACCTGTTAAAAAAAGAGGTAAGGAAAGAGGTGGAAAATGGCCAGTAATAATAAGGAACAGAATCTTGGTGTGACGATGGAAAAACTTGTATCTCTGTGTAAACGCAGAGGATTTATATATCAATCCAGCGAGATATATGGAGGTATGGCCGGAGCCTGGGACTATGGTCCCCTGGGGGTAGAGCTTAAAAACAACATAAAGGATTACTGGTGGAAGGAGATGACTCAGCTCCATGATAATATCGTTGGTCTGGATGCTGCTATTATGATGCATCCGAAGATTTGGGAAGCTTCCGGTCATGTAGACAGTTTTACTGACCCTATGGTTGACTGCAAAGAATGTAATGCAAGGTTTCGATCGGACCATATCGATCTTGATGCTGCCTGCCCAAACTGTGGGGCCAAAGATAGTTTTACAGAGCCCAGGCAGTTTAATCTGATGTTTTCCACTCATCTGGGCCCTGTAGCAGATTCGGGCAGCATAGTTTATCTGAGACCAGAAACTGCTCAGGGTATTTTTGCAAACTTTAAAAATGTTGTGCAAACCAGTCGTGTGAAAATACCATTTGGTATTGCTCAGGTAGGAAAGGCCTTTCGTAACGAAATAACTACAAAGAACTTTATCTTTCGTACAGTTGAGTTTGAGCAAATGGAGATGCAGTTCTTTGTAAAACCCGGAGATGATGAGGAATGGTTTGAGTACTGGAAGGATTCAAGAATTAAATACTATGACAAAATTGGTATCAGGAAAGATAAACTGAAATTCCGCAGGCATGATATTGATGAACTGGCCCACTATGCAAAAGTTGCTTTTGATATCGAATATGAGTTTCCTATGGGGTGGCAGGAGCTGGAAGGCATCCATTCCAGGACAGATTTTGATCTGGCCAAACATGCAGAATTTTCCGGCAAAGACCTGACCTATCTGGATGACCAGACTCATGAACGTTTTATACCCTATGTTGTTGAAACATCGGCCGGCCTTACAAGAACTGTTCTTATGGTTCTTGCAGATGCCTATGAAGAACAGGTGCTGGATGGGGGCGATATCAGAACAGTACTCCATTTTCATCCGGAACTCGCCCCGATAACTGTTGCAGTACTGCCCCTTGTTAAGAAAGACGGTATAAAGGAGATTGCCCAGGAGATCGAAAAGAACCTGAGAGAGGATTTTGCGACATTCTATGATCAGTCAGGAGCTATTGGTCGACGGTACAGAAGGCAGGACGAGATAGGAACTCCCTACTGTGTAACTATTGATTACGATACAAAAGAAGATAATACAGTTACACTAAGATTCAGGGATTCCATGGATCAGGAACGTATTCCCATATCCGGTCTTGCGGAAAGGATCAGGAAAGCCAACAAAGAATACAGGAGAGTACAGTAATGTCCAGCGGTCTGGAAGTCCTCGCAGAGAGAGGCTTTATTAAACAATGCACAGATTTTGAAAAACTTGACGAAATAATGTCCGAAAAAAAAATAAGCTTTTATGCTGGATTTGATCCTACCGGGAAAAGCCTGCATGTAGGGCATATGGTTCCTCTTATGGCAATGGCACATCTTCAACGGGCAGGACATAAACCTATCGCGCTTGTGGGTGGAGGAACTGCTTTAATTGGAGATCCCTCTGGTAAGACAGAGATGAGGAAGATCCAGACAGTAGAAAAAATTGAGGAAAATTCTGAATCCATTAAGAAGCAAATTGATAAATTTATCGATTTCAGCAACGACAAGGCACTTATGCCCAATAACTATGAGTGGCTGGGCGGCTTAAACTATATCGAATTTCTTAGGGATATCGGACGTCATTTCTCTGTAAACAGAATGCTGGGTTTTGAAACATATAGGATGCGCCTTGAGACAGGGTTATCATTCATAGAATTCAACTATCAGATTCTGCAGTCCTACGATTTCCTTGTTCTAAACCAGAAGTATGACTGCAAACTGCAGATCGGTGGTGATGATCAATGGGGCAATATAGTTGCCGGTGTGGATTTAACGAGAAGGATAGAGTCCAACGAAGTATTTGGATTGACCTTTCCTCTGGTTACCAGGGCTGATGGGAAAAAGATGGGTAAAACCGAAAAAGGAGCTGTGTTCCTTGACCCTGATCTTTTTGCACCTTATGAATATTTTCAATACTGGAGAAATGTTGCAGATGCTGATGTTGAAAAATTTCTTCTTCTTTTTACTTTTATGTCGGTGGAAGATATTAAGGAACTGGGAAAACTGGAAGGTCAGGATATTAACAGAGCCAAAGAAGTTCTTGCTTACGAGCAGACCAAAATTATTCATGGCCAGGCAGAAGCCGACAAGGCAAGAGAAGCAGCAAAAGCTGCATTTGCGGCTCGGGGCAGCGCTTCTGTAGATAGAACTGGAATCCCTTCTATAACAGTAGACAAGTCAGAACTTGAGTCGGGTATAAATGTTATGGATTTGTTCGCAAGGACAGCACTGTGCAGCTCTAAAGGTGAAGCCAGAAGGCTTGTTACCCAGGGTGGTGCATCGATAAATGGTAATAAAGTTACCGATATTGAAAAAAGTATTGATCTGTCATTTGTAGAGGATGATGAACTTCTGTTAAAAGCTGGGAAGAAACGGTATTTCAGAATTATTGTTGGTTGATGCAGGGGCAGCCACACAGGGTTTTCAAAGAAAATCCTGTGTGACTGCCCTTACGACTATTATCATACGTAT
>SDBV01011040.1_pt1 | contig 11759 bp, 7 predicted proteins | sample 2277081 | NCBI WGS metagenome assembly SDBV01 (sample SAMN10402039, study PRJNA504765) | marine sediment metagenome | isolation source: marine sediment core GS10_PC15, 223 cmbsf | place: Arctic Ocean: Southern Knipovich Ridge | collected 2010
TGCGAAGGCTGGTCAACTTCTCGCGCCGAAGACGCGACGAGGTGATGCTCGCCTCCGCCAACCAGGTCGTCGACGACGTGGCGCAGCTCATGGAGCACGATCCGCGTGCGCGTGAAGTCACGATCACACGCCGGCTCAGCGAGCACGTACCCGGCATCCGCATCAAGGAAGACGATCTCGTGCAGGTGCTCTTGAACCTCGGTCTCAACGCGTTGGACGCGGTTGGCAAAGACGGAACCGTCGAGTTCGAAACCGGCGTGGACGACGGGGTTCTGGTCATCCGTGTCAGCGACAACGGCGGCGGTATTCCCGACGCAGCCGTTGGGAACGTCTTCGATCCATTTTTCACCACGAAGGGGCCCGGCAAGGGCACGGGGTTGGGTCTTTTCGTCAGCCGGGGCATTATCCAGGGGATCGGCGGCATCTTGGAGTTGGAGCGCACGGGCCCGGACGGAACGACGTTCTCGATCCGGCTTCCCCTGAAGCGCGAAGGCCTGAACGGAGCGGGAATTTGAACGAACGAATTCTGATCGTGGACGACGAGGAAGTCGTCCGGACGAACATCGCCGAGTTTCTCGGATCCCAGGGATACGTCGTGGGCCAGGCTGTCGACGGCCTAACCGCCCTGGAGCAGCTGCTGGAGGAAGACTACGCGCTCGTGGTCACTGATATCCGCATGCCCGAGATGAACGGGATCGAGCTGTTGAAGCGAATCGTGGACGAGCGTCCCGAAACTTCGGTTCTGCTGATGACGGCCTACGCCTCGGTCGAAACGGCAATTGAATCGCTGCGGTTGGGCGCGTACGACTATCTCCTCAAGCCGGTCGTTTTCGAAGATCTCCTGCAGCGCATTGAGAATTTGTTTTCCTATCGCCACCTCAAGGACGAGGTGGGCCGTCTGCGCCGCGACCTTCGCGGACGGCTCGGATTCGAGGGCATCGTCGGGAGCAGCCCGGCGATCCGGGAGACATTCGAACTGATCGGGCGGGTCGCTCCTACCGAAACGACAGTCCTCGTCGTCGGGGAGAGCGGAACCGGCAAGGAGCTGGTCTCGCGCGCGATCCACCAGCACTCCAACCGCGCGGACACGGAGTTCCTCGCCGTCAACATGGCCGCCATGCCGCGGGACATGGTGGAGGCGCAGCTCTTCGGCCACGAGAAGGGAGCCTTCACGGGCGCCGGCCGGCGCCGCGATGGCCTGCTGCGCAGCGTTCGCGGCGGAACCATATTTCTCGACGAGGTGGGTGAGGTCCCGCTTTCGGCCCAGGTCAAGTTGCTTCGCGCGGTCGAAGAGCAGGAGGTGTTCCCCGTCGGCGCCGACCGACCCGTCAAGGCGGACTTTCGTCTGGTGGCCGCCACCAACCGCGACCTAGAGGCAGCCGTCAAAGAGGGAGCGTTTCGGAAGGACCTCTATTATCGACTCAACGTCTTCCAGATTCGCGTCCCATCGCTCGTCGAACGACGAGACGACGTCCCAGCGTTGGTTGACCACTTCGTCGCGCTTCACTGCCGAGCGTTGGGAAAGGAACGCCCGACCGTTTCGAATGAAACGATGAAGCTGTTGCTGGCCTATTCCTGGCCTGGAAACGTTCGGGAGCTTTCGAACGTGCTCGAGCGCGCCTGCATCCTGTGCGCGGATTCCCGAATCGACGTTTCTCACCTTCCGAGCGAAATCCTGGTCGGAGAGATGCTGCCCACCAGTCTCAAGAACGCCGTCGAAACGTTCGAGCGATCTCACATTGCGTGGGTACTGCGCGCCGCCAATGGAAACCGCGAACAGGCGGCGAAGGTGCTCGAAATAGACCCCGCGACGCTCTACCGACGTCTCGCCAAGTACGACTTCGAGGAACGGTAGCAATCTTGTACGTCGTGGCCTTGCAGCAGCGGAAATCGAACGATTCGGACACGGGGGAGTTCAATGGCTGAATCTCGTAGAATCTTCACTGCAATTTGGCGGCGGCGCGTCGCGGCCTTCGTTGCCACCGTCGGAGTCGGGGCAGGGACTGCTGCGTTTGCAGACGCAGATCTCGATTTCAAACTGGTCGCCACGATGCACCAGAACCTGGCCGCGATCAACGAGATCGACGAAGCGGTCGTTCGCGACGACTACGGGCGGGTTGAGAAGGGGGCCGCGACCCTGAAGAAGAACGCCATTTCAATGAAGGGGATCGACCTCAAATCGCTGCAACTGGACCCGAAGGGGGAAACGGAGTTCAACCGGTTTCTGACCGCCCAGCGTCGGGCGGCTGACTCCATCTTGAACGCCGCGGCGCTCGAGGATGCCGAAGCCGTACTGCTCGGAGTCAACACGTTGATCGACGACGCTTGTGTGGCGTGTCACTCCGAGCTCCGCGAGACGGACGCGGGACGCACCCCGCGGGCTCTGTTCATGAGGTCGTTTCTGAGCTCGGTGCAGAGCGTGAATCGCGGCATCGCAATGGACGATTATGCTCTAGTCGCTCGTGAAGCGCGTGAAATCGGGGCGATGGCGCACATTCTAACCTGGACCCAGGTGATCGAAACGATATTCTTGGTCGAAGATCCTGCAGATCAGAACGAGTTTCGCGAATACTTCGAAACCCTGTCGTCACAGGCGATTCGTCTAGAGCACGCCGCCGCCCAACAAAACCCGAAGATGGTCTCCGCGGCAACGCGGCGCATGCTGGACGATGGCTGCGTTAGCTGCCACGAGAGATTCCGAGACGACATCAAGGAGCGCGTCAAGCAGTCGCGCTGACGCTCGTCGATTGCCTCGACCGCCAGGGAATCCAACGGGCGATGTAGAGGTTGGCCTGGTGACCGCTCGCGCGGTTGCTCGCGAAGACGACGGCCGCTGGTAAGGGCGCGCGTCGGCCTCACTCGATGGTGATACTGGCGTCTTCGATCAGCAGATCGTACCGGTAGCCGTATCCGAAATCCTGGTCGAGCACGACGGTGCCGCGCACGAGGACGCTGTCGCCGATTGCTGCCGCGTCTCGAGTCGTGACCGTCACGTCGCCGGTCCCCTCGGGCCCGAGCGTGCCGTCCCGCAGGTGGATCCAGGTCCTACCCAGAATCCCGCGACTGCACTTCACGACCTTGCCGCGCAGTGAAACCTGCTCGCCGGCGAGGCCCGCCGCCCGTTCGAGGATCTCCCCGATGGTGAGGCCGCCGGGCGCCCGCTCCGTGCCGCTGGCGTCCAACTCGGCACCCGAGTTCTCTCCCGGCGGGCAGTGTTCCTGGAAATCCATCGGAACGGCGCCCTCGTTCGAGAAAACCAACATGGAAGACGCGAAGTAGATGAGGTCGAAGCGACGATCCAGCGACGGGCTGTAGAACTCGGGCATCGGAGACCCGTCGGGGAGGAGCACCGTGTCCCCCTCCTTCACCTGCGTGCGCGGAGCCGCGGCCCAGACGACGCCGTCTCCGGTGTCGATCTGAACGTAGGTGTAGCTGGCGGCGCTGGACGTAGAAACCACCGTTCCGGTAATTCGACGCCCCTCTAGGTTGTACTGCTGCTCCGCCGCCGGCTGAGCGGCGTCTCCCGCTGCGTGGGCGTGCAAGGCATTCACCACCAGCGCTGCCACGATCGCCAAAACCGGTATGCGTGTTCCACTCACGAAATTTCTCCTGGGGCATCGCTGCGCAGCCGCAGCGATCATCGACCCCTTCGATCGATCCACCGCCGCGGCGGCCGAAGGAGCGCCGGAATTTCCGGACTCGATGCGGGGGAACGATACCCCCGCCGCGGCTCGGAAGCTCCCGGCGGGCATGTCAGGGGCTGGTCGGGGTGTCGTCGCCGGTGCTGGGACGATACCACTCGCCCTCCATGTCGGTTCCGTGGCAGCTCAGATACCAACGACGAACGCGGTTCGCCGTGGTCATCCGCCATTCAGGCTTCGCTCTTCCGCCCAGCGGCTGGATGTCGGGCGAGAAGTTGACGAGGTGCGTCTTGAAATTCGGCGGCGGCGACGTGTAAACGGTCCCGTCGATGTTGTACTGGGTGTTGTCGGCCTCGGACTTGGGGCGCTCACGTGGGTAGCCTGCCGTGGTCGAGCGTTCCCGAGCGTGCCGGACCTTTTCGCCCCGGAGCCGTGGTGCGCATGATCTGCGCAGCAACGACGATGGCGCACTCGGCGAGGGCGTAGGCCGCGACGGAGAACTGGCCCCCTTCGGCGAAGCCGTAGGCGTGCATTCCGGAGGCCAGAATGAAGTTGACGCCGTAGTACGTCATGATGACGGCCAGAAATCCGATTACGGCACTGGCGGCGAGCCCGAAGCTGCGCAGCCAGCCCGCAAAACGGGCGTGGATGATGGCCAGGTAGACGAAGAACGTGATCAACGACCACGTCTCCTTGGGGTCCCAGGCCCAGTAACGCCCCCAACTCTCGTTGGCCCAGATGGCGCCGAAGACGATGCCTGCAGCGAGGAAGAGCACGCCGATCTGGATCGTCTTGTAGAGGACCTTCGAGAGCCAGCCCAGCAGGGGGGTGCGGTTCTTTCGAAAGACTTCGATGAACAACAGCGCGTGCCCGACGAGCATCGCCAGGCCGAACGCCGAGTAGGCCAGCATGATCGTCATGACGTGCACCGCGAGCCAGGAGGTGTGTGCGAGAACGGGCATCAGCGGATTGATATTCGAGTCGATCGGCAGGTTTTCCGCGAACGCCAGGCAGAGGAAGCCAAGCAAGGCGGCAGAAGCGGCGACGATCCGTCTGCGTTGCCAGATCTCGAGAGCCAGGCCCAGCGCTAACGCCCCCCAACCCATGAAGACCAGGGATTCGTACATGTCCGATACCGGCGCCCGCCCCGCAATGGCCCAACGGATTCCGATGCCGATGCTGTGGCAGGCAAAGCCGGAACCGATCAGCAGCAGGCCGGTGCGGTAGCCCAGGGTGCGTTCGCCGAAGCCCAGAATCAGGATCACGAGGGCGCCCGCCAGGTAGAGCTTCCAGGCTTTGCCGAAGGCGTTGAAATCGGCGTAGAAGAGTTCGCGCTCGATCGCGGAGGTGCTGGGATAGTCTGCACCGCCCACGTTTCGCAGCGCGCCCGTGAGGGCACGCGCCTCGTGGCGGAAGGCAACCGCATCTCCCGAGCGATAGGCCTGGGCGAGCTTCACGAAACCGGCGTGGATGGCCCGCCGGCTCGCATCTCCGGATTGGGCGAGGCTCGCTGGAGATGACCAAGCGCCGTCGCCGGCGGCGTTGGGCACGAGCGCGAGGGCTTCGCTCGAGATCAACCCCGCTGCCCACTCGAGTTTTCGATATACAGCGAGGGCATCGTCCTCTAGTCGATCGAGTTCGAAGCCGTCTCGTTGGCGCTCTGTCGCGCGTTCGACGAGCTCCCGCAGGGTTGGATTCCCGGTCAACGCCTCGAAAGCGAAACGCCGCTGGGTCACTCTCAGACCCAGCTTCGCCCTCAGCTCGAGACTGTCGATTCGGATGTAGGGGCGGCCTCCGAAGTTCTCCGCCGCGAAGACGTAGCCCCAGAGGATCTCGAGCGGACGCGCACCGTCGACGCTCTCGTTCCCCGTCAGCGCCAGCGCCGTTTCCTTGGCGAAGGTCTGGAGCGGTTTGGCCCGCCCGCCCGCGAGGATGGCCCAGCCGCGGGTCTCTTCCAGCGCAAGCGCGCTGGCGCTCGCCGCCGGCTGGGCCTGGGCGACCGTGGCGAGCGAGAGAACGACGATCAGGAATGCGGCGACCACGATCGTTAGGCGCAGGCTCGCTGTGCGATCGACCCGTCGCACTCGCGCGAGCGCTGCCCGTCCGAGCGCGACAGTCCGGCTCGCAGCGGGCTCCGCGTGCAGCCTCGCGCGGCTTGCGCGGTGGTACGGGGTGCGCAGCCCCGAGGTGATTCCCAGAAAGCGCAGCAGACGAAGCAGCGGCGACTCGGGACTGATCATTTCGATCCTCTATCGATCGGTGACGACGGCAGCGCGCCCCGTCGACCGATCGCTCGAATGCACGGGCGGTCGCATCCGTCGGCTTCTGCCGCAGCGAATACATGAGCAAGTTTTGAGCCAGAGCTCTGTGCGCGCGATTCTCGGCGGCGGCGACGCGTCGCGCTTGGTCTCGCGGGCACCGGAGCGCAAAGTTGCCGGTCGGCTGCTGGCGTAGCGCCTCGCGGCTTCTCGCAATCTTGCGGGACCCGCAGTCGCGCCCCTGCTTGTTTTCCACTCAAATTCAAACTTTCCGTATCGAATCACCGACTTGCACCACCTCGCAAGATTGCGAGGTAACAGCCCGGATTTTCGAAATTCTGCGAGGCCAGCGGCATTCAAACCAGCGCGCCAGCCACGCGGGAGCGACGCGCGCAGCCTCGAGAGGGGTTTTCCGGCGCCCAGAGCTGGCGAAGAGCCACCTCGCGGCGCTTCCCGCCCGCGGCCGCGCAGTCCGGCCGATCTGGCACAGCCGTTGCAATTGGAGTCGTACATGAGCGCTGGCGTGCTGCCGACGCGAAGCAGTCCTAAAGGGAGATACACCATGGAGTTCATGAATCGTTCATGGGTGACCGCGGCAGCTCTGATCGCGGCACTCCTCATCGCGGGGGGTGCGGTGGCCGCGCCTGGAGACGGGCTTGCGCTGTCGGCTCACGACTTCACCGATGATGCGAGCGTCGCAGTCGGCCTGTGCACCTTCTGCCACACCCCGCATCGCGCGCAACAGACGAGGCTGCTGTGGAACCACACGCTCTCCAGCCTCAGCTACTCGTGGAGCGACACGACCGTAACCACGAATGGCACCACGCTGCCGACCTTCGACAACACCTGGCAGGGCGTCAGCAAGAACTGCCTGTCGTGCCACGACGGCACGGTGGCGGTCGGTGACGTGGCGTGGTTCGATGGAACGCCGAACCAGAACCTGTTCACAGATCAACACAATATGCCTGGTGACAATAAGCTGATCACCTTTAACAACCCGGGGACGGGTGACATGGCCGGCAACCACCCCGTCGCACATCCCTTCCCGTTCGGGAATGCGATCAGCACCTACAACTCGGTGACCTCGGGCTCCGAGGTGGTCGCCAGTGGTTGGGTGGCCGATCCAACGGCGGGGGGGATCCGCCTCTTCAACGATGACGGATCGGGCAACATCTCGGCGGGCGCGATCGGCGGCCAGACGGGCATCGAGTGCTCTTCCTGCCACGACCCGCACAACGGAGGCCAGGTCCTGGGCAAATACTTCCTGCGCGGAACGCTGACTGGAAGCGACTCGGACTACATCTGCTTGAAGTGCCACGACAAGTAGGAGCACAACCAGGAGAAACAACGATTCGCCGGGACTCCGGCCTCAAGATGGGCAGCGCGTCGGAAGACACCTTTTCGACGCGCTGTTTCGCGTTCGTCTTCGGCGGGGAATTGCAGCTGGTTCGGCGCGGGCCGGCGTGGCGGGGGTATCACAGGATGGGTACCGTGGGCGCTGCCATGGCGAGGTGGAGATTTCCTCGAACAGCAGCCGGCTCGAAGGCCACATTCGCAGCAGAGAGGCGAAGGGGCGATCGGCCCTGCGCGCGGAACCCGGTGGATCGGCCTCGCCGGGCCGCCCTGATTGGCTCGCTCGCCGTCGTGCTGTCCGGTGCGACTGCCACTCCCAGCGTGCTGGGGAACATCACCATGGACAGGATCTCGACGGCCAATGGGATTGCTGCCGTCGTGTTTCCGCACTGGAAGCACCGAAGCCGGTTCAGGTGTTACGCCTGCCATCCCGATCTATTCGAAATGCGAGCCGGTGCCCATGCCATCACCATGGCGGCGCTCAGCGCTGGGGAATTCTGCGGCCGCTGTCACGATGGAAGAACGGCATGGGCGATCAGCTTCGAAACCTGCCGTGACTGCCACTCTCTTGAGCAGATGTGAAGTGTGTCGAGTCGCGCGACATGGATACGATGCGCGCCCACCCTGGCAATCGCAATCTTCTCCGCGGGCGACGTATCGGCCCAGATCGTCAAGCTGACGCAATTTGGTGGCGCTGTGGAAGTCAGCACGGAGGCCGCTCATCAGAAAACTGAGGGCTCCACCGGCCCCGCGAGGACGTTCGATCGGTATCGCTTCAGCGAGGCCATCCAGTTGGCCGCAGACGGCTACGTCCTCACCACACAGCTGCTCAACTTCCACATCGGTGGATCCTTCGGGTTGCGGCAGGAGCTATTCGGGGGGTCCGATTCATCCGGAGATACGGACACCACGCTGTTCGGTTACGATGGAACGCTCAGCTTCTTTCCTACCAAACCCGCCTCGTTTCTCTTCTTCTCGAACCGTTCCGAGGACCAAATGATCCAGAGCTTTGGAGCGGACAGCGAGTCGCTGAACGAGGCGACGGGAGGCACTCTTAGTTTCAGCAATTTGGTGTTTCCTGCTTCGGTCACCATCCAACAGCGGCGCACGAAATCGAAAAGCGACGATGGTTTCTTCGTGAACAAGCGCGATGAAACGCGGCGGAGCGTCGATTTCAGCGGGGGCCACACCTCGCAGGCAGTCCGGGTGAAGTTAAAAACACGCGTCGAAGACATCGACGACGCCAGCATTCCACCGGTAGGGGACTATCGGATTTACGACTCCGACGCCACCATCAGCGTCCGCTGGGGGGACTACTTCGAGAAATCCCTCCGGGTGACTGGCGGCTACTTCGAACGGCAGGGAAATTTCAGCTTTCGCAACGCCTCTGAATCCGCCGCGTTTCACTGGGGACTGACCGATTCATTGGACACGAGCCTCGAACTGAGATTCGATCTCTCCGAGACCGACGGCCAAGACTCGAACACGAACATGGCTGTGGCCACGCTGAATCACCGGCTCTACGAGAGCCTGAAGACGAACTTCAACTTCGTATACGAGCGGTCCGATCAGGACAATGGCATCCGCAGCTCGTACTCGGGTAACTTTTCCACGAACTACGAGAAGAAAATGCCGTGGAACAGTCGCCTGTTGATCGACATCGGCGCGCGTTACCGCTTCGAGGATCGGGACTTCGACCAACAACAGACGATCAACAAAGGTGAAAATCTCGCGATCACCGGAGTCATCGGGAACTTCCTCTCGAACCGAAATGTCGTTTTGAACAGCATCGATGTATTCGAGAGCAGCGGGGGGCGGTTATTGGTTCTGGGCGTCGACTACGTCGTCCGCGAGGACGGCAATTTCACATCGATCGAGACTCCGGGTACCGGTTCGCCCGATTCGATCGAAATCGGAGACGTCGTATTCGTCAACTACGTCTACCTGTCCGATCCGAAAGCGAAGATTTCGAGGTCAGGCTTTCGAATTGGAACGGCTTGGGATGCGGGCTGGATCGCCCTCCGATACGAGCACGACGAGGATGACGAACAGTTGATCAAAGGCGAGGATCAGCCGCTGCAGCACATTCGCCGAGACTCGGTTCGGCTCGATCTGCGAGGCGACTGGGGCTCTCTCAATGCCGGTGCGAACGCGCAGTTCCTGAGCAACGATTCGAGCAGCACGGAGTACGACGAGATCTCTTTCGGGCAGCAGCTGCGGTGGCGGCCGCGCCGGGGCTTCCAGCTGAGCATCTTCGGCCGCGAAAGCCAGCGGAACTTTCAACGCCCGGCCCGCGACATGCTCGTCATCACCGCGGGTCTTACGGCTTTCTGGCAGATCTCGGCGCAGTCGAACGTGCGCGCATTCGGTAGTTTTCGGGACATGCACAACTCCGACTCCCTGGATCAGCGTGATCTCAGATTGGGCGCGCGCGCGGATCTGCGATTTGGCAAGATCGAGGTGATCCCGAGTCTGATCTGGACGCGTCGCGAGCGAGGAGAAAGCCTCTCGAACGACGTGCGCGGCGTGTTGCGTCTGCGAAGGAGCTTCTGAGCATGGGTCCCCTGCGGTCCGTGATCTTCTCGTGGGCACTGCTGGTGTCGGCATGCTCGTTGCAGCCGGCGATCCCGTTGCTCGATGAGTTCGACGATCGCGAGGTCGCCGACCCGGGCCAGCCTCAGTGGCCTTCGCCGCCCGCACAAGCGCATATCCGATATCTCGGTGTGATCGCGGGAAAACGGGAGTTCGAACCACCCGTGTCGATCTGGCGTCGCATCGCTTCGGTGTTCGTCGGCAGCGAGAGCGTGCGCCTCGTCCGACCCAGCGCCGTTTGTGCGCGGGGCACCACCCTCGCGATCGCCGATCCAGGCGCGGCGGTGGTCCACGTCCTCGATCTCTATCGGAGGACGTGGTTGGAGATCGAGCAGACGCCGAGCGGTTCCTTGCGGTCGCCCGTCGGCGTGGCGTGCCTGCCCGGAGGGCATCTCGTCGTCTCCGATTCGTACCTCGAAGCGCTTTGGCTCTTCGGCGTGGATGGAGCGTCGCTGGGGCGCTTCGGCGAGTCGAGACTGCAGCGCCCGACGGGTCTCGTATTCGATGAAATCCGAGAACGCGTCTGGGTGGCCGAGACGCTGGAGCATCGACTGCGGGCTTTCGACCTGGACGGGCGCGAAGTTCTCCGGGTTGGAAGCCACGGAATCGGCCTCGGTCAGTTCAATTTTCCCACGATGCTCGCGGGCGATCCCGAGGGTGGCCTGTGGGTCACCGATGCACTCAACTTCCGTCTGCAACACATCGACCCGAACGGGCGCCCGGATCGTTTCTTCGGCGTGGCAGGCGACCGCGAAGGGGCCTTCGCGCGGCCCAGAGGCCTCGCCGTCGATGCGGCGGGGCGGATCTTCTCGGTCGACGGCCTGATGGACACAGTGCAGATCTTCGACACCACGGGGCAGCTGCTGCTGGCCTTTGGCGGACGCGGCACGGAGCCGGGCCAGTTCTGGCTACCCGCCGACGTGGCGCTGGACGGCAAGGGTCACGTCTACGTGGCCGATTCCTACAATCAGCGAATCCAGGTTTTCGCCTACCGACCTCCGGCAGGGACTTGAGATGCGAAAGAAGTGTGTAGTGGCGACAGTGCTGGGAATCTTCGTCGCAGTCGCCGGCGAATCGAGCGCGGGCATCGCCAACACGCTTCACAACCTCACCCCGAGCGGCCCGGGCACGATGAAGAACCCGGACCCCGTCGGTCTCTGCCGCTTCTGTCATACGCCACACCGCGCCGCTCAGACGCTGGCGTTGTGGAACCGCAACCTGCCAGCCCAGGCCTACGACCCCTACGACAGCTCGACCTTGACCGCGGCCCCCGAGCAACCGACGGGTTCGTCGCGGTTGTGTCTTTCGTGCCACGACGGCACGATTGCTCTGGGCAACCTGCTTCACGCGCCCGGCGAAACCATATCGCCGATCGGAACCTTACAGGGGCGGGTCCTGCTCGGAAACGATCTCACCGATGACCACCCGGTCTCCATCGTCTACGACGAAACCCTGGCCCTGCAGAACGGCGAGTTGGTTTCTCCTGCCGGACTCACCGGTCGGGTGCAGCTCGACCGCGAGGACCGAGTCCAGTGCACCTCGTGTCACGATCCGCACTCGGATGTCTTTCCAAAGTTCCTCGTGACGAGCATCCAGAACGCCGAGCTTTGCGTCACCTGCCATTCGAAGAACGGATGGGTGGGTTCGTCCCATGCCACATCCAGCGCCCAATGGAACGGTGCCGGTGAAGATCCATGGCCGGGCCTCGTGTTCCCGACCGTGGCCGAGAACGCCTGCCTCAATTGTCACACCCCGCACTCGGCGGCGGTTTCGGAGCGACTGCTGGTGCGCACGCCGATCGAGGACGTTTGTCTCACCTGCCACAACGGCAACGTCGCGGGAACCGACGTGGAGGCGCAGCTGACCAAGCCCTCGCACCACCCGATCATCGAGACGAGCGGCATTCACGATCCGC
>SDBV01011041.1_pt1 | contig 11758 bp, 29 predicted proteins | sample 2277081 | NCBI WGS metagenome assembly SDBV01 (sample SAMN10402039, study PRJNA504765) | marine sediment metagenome | isolation source: marine sediment core GS10_PC15, 223 cmbsf | place: Arctic Ocean: Southern Knipovich Ridge | collected 2010
CAATTTATTATATTCATTTTTTTTCACAATCCATTAAATCAAATGTTTTTGATTCACTAAGAACAATTAAACATTTAATACATTCGTAATTTTGATTTTCAACTTTAACAACAATATGGTGACCAATTTTAGCAAATATAAAATGGATTGATGAATATTTATACAGAATATTTGTAATAAATAGATAAAAAAATACAACTGAAATAATTAATGCCAATATTCCAGCAAATTGAATAAAAAACTCATTAGATGTTATTAAAAATAAAAATATTAAAAAATATCCAACAAATCCTATAAAAGTTATCCTTTTATCAAATATAAAATCTTCAATTTCCATTATAGTTACCTTTTTTATTCTTTTATCAATTAAAAATGTTTTTAGGAAATGATTTTTTACAAATAATAAGCATTTCTTCAAAGAACTGTGTTTCAAAGTTTAAACATATTTGTGAATATCTAAAATGGAATCCAGCTGGATACAATACTAAATCCAGTGTATTTTGATGATTGTGTCCTATAAAATAAGCAAAATCATACATGGCAAAAGGAAGTCCTTTAACAAATATAGTAATCTCAGTATCTAAAACTTTCAGTATTTCAGCAAGTTTTAAAGCAAAGTCTAACATATTTCTTGATCCAACTGGATTAGTTAGATGTAAATGTTCTAATAGACTAACAATCTCTATTTTATCGTTTTGTATAGCAATCATGTTTCATCAAACTGCCTTTTTATAGTATTAAGCTTTAGAGTAGCATCTCTTGAATAGACTTTTAATTTAGAAGCTTTATTAAGAATTATAGAAAGTGGTTTCTTATTAGCTTTGTGTTTATCAAGCGTAAGTTCAACTAATTTTAGTTGTTCTAATAATTCTCTGAAACAAGTGTTTATTTCATCAATAGACATTATTTTCATTTAATCACCTAAAATTAATCGATTGTTTTTTCAAAATAAATACAAAGTTCTTCTGTTTTATCATATCTACTTGAACTAAAATCATTTATTTTGAATTTAAAACCAGTAAACATAGTAGTTGAGTATTCTAAATTTAAAAATGAAAATATTATCTCTCTGGTTAAAGAAGTAGTTGGATAAATGAAAAACATTCCAAATTCTAATTTATACATTTTAAGTGATTTTATACATTTTAATGCTGTATTCTCTAATATCTCTTTTCTATATTCATGATTAGTAGATCCATAAAGACTTACATCATTATTATCTTTAATATTGTTTGCTAATAGAACATATTCTTTTATTATCCAATCTTCAACTTCTTTTTTTAATTCAAGTGCGTTAAACCAATTTTCACAAATTTTAACTTCATTCATTTATTTTTCACCTATTTTTGATAATATAATAATAATTTGGTATTGTTCCTTTTGCTCTTCCAAGTGCTTTTCCTTTATGTTCAAATACTACTTTTTTTTCTATTAATCTTTTAATTGCTTTGTAAATAAATGATTTTTCTATTTTAATGGTATTAGATAGTTCAGCGATACAATATGCATCCTCATGATGTAATGATAGATAAGTGAATACTTTATTAAAAGCATCTTCAACTTTATCAACATATTCTGGAAGATCAGTAATTTTTATAGGCATATTAATCGCTTATTCAATTTCAGTTTTCTTTTTTCTTGGAGTCCTTTTTATTGTATCCTTGATTTTACCAAGCATGGAATGAAATGAATCTGAACCTTGTTTCCAATCAATAACCCAAATGTTATTGACTTTTAATAATGCATCAGCAAATGATAAATCTTTTTCTTTAGTTTCTTTATCATTTTCTGCATCAGCTAATAATTGCATTAATGCTATGAATCTTTTTCTTGTAACATGGAAATCATTAGATAATGGCTCTTCAAATTGCCAAGATTCTTCTTCTAAATTCCATAAGGCATTATCAATTACTTTTATAGTTTTTTTATCAAGTGCTACAAATATTTTTTCTGAATTTGACATATTTTATTACCTCATTTATTTTTTGGTGACTCACCTTTTATTATAGTGACTCACTTTTTAAATATTGGTGACTCACTTTATTAATTTATTGAAATCAATTTTATATTTTATTTAATCAATCCAATCAATAGTAATTTTTCTTGGATAAAATTCTTCTGGTAGATTATTGTTTTCTTCAAGATTTATCCATGTTAGTAATGAATTCCATAATTTTTGTTCATCATCTGGAATTAATTCTCTTATTGGAGTTGAAAACACTAATGTTGTTACTTTTTCCACCAGTTTACCAACTTCATCCCAAGTAATTCCCATTCCATCTGTAAGAATTATTATTAATTCTCTTGATTCAGCATGAAATTCTAATGAATTTAGATTTAATATAAATAGATTGTTTTGTTTTTCCAATAATCGCATTATAAATGCAATTTTTAATGTAAAATATGTTTTTGACATAGTATTTCACCAATTTTAATTTTTAACTTGGAATAATATTATCGAATTTATCTGTTATATCTTGTTTTCTTTCTTTTTGTATTAATATATTTAGAACATCATTATTAGATTTGATTAAATTTGCTATGAAGCTTCTTAGTTGTGATATATTCATTTCTTTAGATTTTTCAACAATAGTTGATCTGAAGTAAATCAAATAATCTTGTATATTTGTAGTTCTTTCAATTTCTGTAACTAACTGACCTAAACACTTATTTGCATAAGCTTGTTTTTCATCATAAGCTGTTTTTGGTGCAAAATCTCTATTATGAGAATCTTTATATTCTTTTACTATGTTTCTTAGTCTTTTTTCATTCATATTTGTTCAATCCTATGTTTTTGCTAAAGATCCACCAGCTATTGTTAGTAGTCCTTTTCCCAATATTTTAGCTCTTATTTGAACATATCCACTACATTTTTCACACTGAAAATTTATTATTATATCTGGAAGTTTTACAGTATAATTATGAAAATTTTTATTCTCCACTGGAATAAGGCATTTAGGACAAAATTCTTTATCTGGTTTTATAGCTCTTGGAAGATCCATACTTAAATTCATATCTTTTTTCCTCCATGTTTATATCCTCTTTTAGAATTTTTTAATAGTTTTTTAGCTAATTCAACATTCCAATTCACTTTAGGAAAATACGACATAGTATCAAATAATCTGATTAATTCATCAGTATTTTCTTCAATAAATGATTCTAAAGCTTCTTCTCTGGTTTGCTTTTTCATGAATCCTAAAACATAACTTTCTCCCCTATAATAGACATAAAATTCACCATTATAGTTAAGTGGCTTTCCAAAAGCATTTAGTTGATCTTTCTGAAGTGGAACAAATACTTTTTGTCCTCTCCAAGCTTCTAATGCTTCTGATGCTTCTGAATGTTGTAAAGAAATTAAAGATGGAATTAAAGTTGGATGATTAAAAGCTTCCATATTATCCTTTGGATCAAATTCTCTCCATCCATTTTCTTTATTAATTTGTTCAGTCACCATAATATAATCCATTATAGATTCTTCAATACCAGTATTAAGAATATTATTTGGAATCATACCAGATGTTTCCATTTCTGGATCTTTTATGGTTTCATTCTTTGTTTTTTTCTTAGCCATAGAAAATTCACCTATACTACTTTATACTAATTTATAAGGCTTAATATGATCTTCTAAAGGTAAGGAAATTCTTATATTCATTCTTTCCATGCTTGTATCTGGAAAAAACATCATGTGTCCAATTAGTCTCATATTAAACTGATGTAAAACTTTTTCAATTTTATTTACATCATCTGCTGTAACATATTCTTTACAAATCCAATAATTCATATCAATTTTGTTATCAGTCCATTTTACAATCTGTAAAGATCGAAATTCACAAGGAATTACTTCCATTAGATTTTTCATAAATTCTCTAAATTGTTCCATTTGTTTCACCTATATTTTCCATATTTTACGTAAAGATAGATTATTGTGGATGAAATTGCAGTTAAAACCAATACACCGGCAATAATCATCGCTACAATCAATTCTCTCATTTTTCTTCTTCCTTTTCTTCTTTATCAAGTATTTCTTTAAAATCTGTAACTAATCCTAACATTTTAGTGGAAACTTTGTTAAGAATAGCATCTAATTCTTTTTGTCTTTTGTTTCTTTCTTCTATTAATGCTATTTCTTTGTCTAATACCCATCTAACATCGAATTTATCGTAATAATATTCAGTAATCTTTTTATCTGCTTCTCTCATTTGTCCAGTGTTTTTTTCCATAGTAATCATAACACAATATATCGCTAAAAATAAATCAATCTGTTTTTCTTCATCATCTGGAAAATAATGCCTAACAGTTTGTGCATTATGGATTTCAAACCACTGTAATTTAGCAATATTATTAACATAATTATAGAGAAGTTCTTTAGCAAATCCCCTTATCATATCTATTTCTTCTTCAGAAAAATCATCAATAATTAATTCATCTTTCATTTGCTCATTTCCTTGTATTTTGTTTTAATTTATTGAATATTTCTTTGTCTTTTTCATCAATTGGTCTTATTGCTTGTATTTTTTTTAAATAAGACATTTGTTTAACATTTTTCTTTGATCTGGTATTTTTTTTGTTGGATTTAGTTTTAGATTGCATAGAATCAGTTTGATATTGATATTCTTTTTGACTTAATTCACCTGATCTACCATAAAGCATATTATTCCATATTTTACTGCTCATCTCTACATATTGTCTAAAACTAATAGGCATATCTTTACCATGTCTATTTTTTAAATAGATTGGAAAACCAGTTTTTTTATCTCCTAATTCCAGTTCTGAAACTCCATCAGTAATTTTTGTATGTAACAGATCTGAATCTGAATCTTTAGGTAATTCTTCATCAAAATCAAAATCCCAACCATCTGGATCATTATATCCATAACCAGAAACAAATTCTATAATATATTTAGGAACATTCTTATTAGCTTTCTTAATATCAGCAAGAGTAATAAAATCTCCCATTAATTTGATAGAATTTTCATTAGTGGATTTTAATGTAATTTCCATGATATTAAAAAAATTCATACAAGCAATATGTTTTTGACTAATGAAATCAAAATTTGTTTCTAAAATTCCTCTACAAAGTAAACAATACATTATTTTAAATCCTATTGGTTATAATTCCTTAATTAATATTTTCCTACTAAATGATGTGCAGAATCCAATTCATCCATAATTTTAGCTAATTTTATTGATAATTCATCCAAATTAGGATTATTATTAGGATTCTGAATATCTTGCATGATTTGTTTAGATTTATAATTAATATTCGTTAGATATGCTTTACACCTATCATAATTGTTTTTTAGTCTTTTATAAGCCATGTTCTTCATCTACTACCTTTTTTGATGTTCCATAACAATCTTTACAATAGAATTTATTTTTTATGGTTAATTCTCTTTTGCATAATCCACAGAATCTTTTAGCATCAGTAATTTTCTTAATTGTTTGTTTTTCGATAATTGTTTCATTCAAAAATGTTTTTGGTTTAGGTCTATTATACCAAATTCTATCTTCACCAAGTATTCTTACTTCAGCTCTTACTGGATCTCTACCTATTATTAGTGATAAACATACAAGTGCATTACAATTAACACATTTTCCATCAAATATACCATCTTCATCTCTTATTGGTGTATCTAATTCAATAAATTCAGTGGAATCACAATTAATATTACTACATGTGATTTGATCTGGATCACCAAAATCAATTGGGAATAAATCAGCTTCATAATCCATTATGTCTTGTGCTCTTTGTCTAAATCTCTCAAGTGCTTCATTTCTTCTGGTATTAACTATTTCCATATCAAAATATATTTTACTACTACCATCAGTTCTTTCAAATGCCCTATATCTATCATTATCTACTATTTTTGATTGATTGATCCATTCATAGGATATAACATTATTATCAGCAAGATAAACTACCATAACTTTAGCTTCACCATACAAAAATTTGTATAGATTTTCATTATAAAGAACAAATACACCAAGAATTACTATGCCAATAGCTACTCCTATAAATACATTAATAAACAATCCTACCCATAAACTAAACAGAATTGTAAATAAATATATCCACAAAGAAGATATTTTAGGAAAGATACTCCATGCAGTATTATTAACCATCCATCTACCTAAAATAATTGTCATAGCTATAAATGTAGCAAAAATAATTATTTGAAGTAATAATAGATTAATTTCACCAATCATTATGTTTCATTCTCTTGAAATATTGTTAAATAGTTAATTATGAGCAAATCTTTAGTATTTGAATATAAACTATTTTTAAATCTAAAGTATTTGCTAACATTTTTGCTAAATAATCCTTTTTTATTCATTTTAACACCTAAAAATCATTTGAGGATTCAAAATAATGATCTGATCCATAAGTTTTAGCATCTTTTTCCATTTTTTCATATTTTTGGACTTCAGAATATTCTTCTAAAGTAATATGATGTTCAGCTTGTTCACAATCAACTTTAAATGGATCTGCACATCTCCAAACATCATTTTGCTTTTCAACATACCAACAATTATCACAGTAATCAGCAAAACATTTAGGACATTCATTTCCACCAAGAGAACCACAATTAGAACAAGACAACTATTATTATCTCCATTTAACAATAATAAATAACTGATAGCCATGTTTTCCATACAGAGTAATATTTTCTTTGATTACAGATACAATATTATAATAAACTGTTTTTGCAACTTCATCCAGTGATTCTTGGATAAATGATTGTAATTCTGTTATTCTGCATGGTGTTTTTGAAAATTCAATACATTTATAATCATATTTTGTAAGATCCATAGATTATTCACCTATTTTAAACTTAAAATTACTAATCCAAATTTTTTTTGTTGTTCTAAACTCCAGAACCTTTGGAAAGTCAATTCAGTGCTTCCAAAACGAATTTCTGAATCAGATTGGACATAAAGAATATCAGTAATGATTTTAGTAACTGATCTACCAGTTTTTTCACTATTATAATTATCATATTCTTCTAAAATTAATCTATCACCAATCTGGTAATAATCATCATTTAGTCTTACTTCATAAGTCTTTTTTCCATCCAATACTTTCTCAAAGTATTGTTTCCAACATTTTTTATTTATAACAGCCATGTTTTATCTACCATTTTATTTTTTTTTACTTTTAACTCTTCTATTAATATTAACTGGATAATTTAATGAATTTTGTTGAAAATGCTGATATTTTCTTCTGGATTTCTTAGGAGATTGTTTTTTACCTTTTGGAAATTTTTTCACCATCCAATCATGAAAGGAAAGCAATAAATGCAAAGAAATTGTAATTTGAACTTAGAAAACTTACAGAATTTAAATACTTTACAAATTTCGCATCTTGTTAATTTTAAAGGATAATTGTCTTTTGGCAATTTACCACAATAAATATTCATTAAATCACCTATTATCTTGCAAATCTTGCCTCAAAACTGAATTTATCAAGTGGCAATACATCTAATTTATTAATAATAGCTTTTAATTGCTTTTCTAAGATGTTTGAGATTAAAACTTGATTTGCATCGAATTGTGTTTTGTTAGATGGAAATCCCCAATATAGCCATTTTCTTTGAGAATTTGACCATGAAATACATTTACTATTCTTTGTTACTTTTTCTTCTCTTATACCATAATTAGTTCTTTTACTAATTAATTGATTTATTTCAGCTATCATCTCTATATCATTTTTCACCATGTTTGTTCACTTTTTTTTACATTTGTTATTATTACCTATTAAAATTCATCAAATCCATCAAATTCTAATGTTTCTGAATAATTTGATGAAGAATTATCAATTAATAATCCCATGTGCTTATGTTCAGCATAACTATCTGGATCTTCAGTTTTCATTCTGCAATATCTACAAAGTCCTTGTTTCAAATTTTGATGTCTTACAAATTCAAAACAATTACTACACTGATCTGAATGTTGTTTAATACCATTACAGTTAAGACAAACTAATTTATCATAACAGTTTGAACAATAAACCATTTTCTCAACTTGTATAGCTTCTTCAACATATTGGATTTCAGCATTACAATTTACACAATTAATCATAAAATCGCCTTTTATTCACAATCAAATCTTAATTCATAGCTTATTATAGTTCCATTCTTATCATAATAAAAGAATGTTAATATTAAAGATCCATTTAGATTAATAGATTCTGTAAATAACAAATCAGTATCATTATAATATCTAACAAAATTGACACATTCTATTTTTATTACTCTACTAATAGAATTATCAGATTCATCATTTGAATAATTTTTTATTTCAAATGCCATAACTAAAGCTAAAACAAGTGCTATTCCTAAAAATATTATGCCTATTATTTTTTTAATTTGAGATAGTTTTATTTCCATAAAATCACCTATTTTTTTATTTCTGGTAAAGCGCAATACTTACAATATTTTTTATGATTAAAATCTGGATGATTTTTCTTTTTATGATCTGTTAAATTATAACAAGGATCGCAGTATCCTTTAGTTTCTCCAGAATGAACATTTAATTCACCAATATTAATACAATAACTATTATGTCCATTAACACATCTCTTTAATTCAATATTAAGAAAAAGTTCTATTATAGCTTCTTTCTCATGTTCAAATTGATGCATGTAGATAACCTCATTTTTAGTTTGATGAGTTGGTTCTTGAAATCCACACTGAATACATTTATTATACCAGATGGAATAATTAAGTATTTCTTTACAGCTTGGACACTGTAAGAGTTTTTTTTCAATTAATATGAAGAATTGATTATTACTACAGTTTTCGCAATACAAATCTTCCATTTCTTCTTTTTTTATTTCATTAGCCATTTATTTCACTTCCATGCTCATGTTTAAACATATCTGGATCAAATTCACAAAAAGGACAATCATTTTCCATGATTTCAGAAATATCTTGCTCTTGTATGTTATTTTGAATATTTTCTTTAATAGCAAATCCACATACAGCACAAAACTTATCTATCTTCAAATATTTAGTATTACAATTAGAACAAACTTTTTTAGATATGGGTTTTAATTTTGAATCAAAAATGGAACTGAATTTATATTCTAAAATCATTCTCCAAATAACTATTAAAATTAATATTCCTATGAAATTTTCTAATGGACTAAAATTATTAACTATATTTATTATAGTTTCAAAAAATGAATTATAAACAACCAATTCATAAGATGCTTCAACTCCAAACAACTCATTTGTTGAATTAGTAAATTCTATCATAACATTAATCATAGGAAAAAGCAAACTGCCTAACAACCAATCATTAATAAAAATTAATATTCCTATAGGAATAAAGAATATCACAAATATATTATGTAATGCTAATTCCACAAATATAGATAAATCTTGAAATATGTCTTGCATTTTACTTACCTTTTTTAATTCAAGTCCTATTTAATTTTAAATTTGGTATTTTTTCTAATGAAATCCATTCCTCAGTATATTCAAGATTCTTCCAAAAAACTTTTAATGCAGTTTCTAATTGATTAACAGATGCGTCACAATCAAAATCAACAATTAATGTATCATTATCTAATCTTATATCATTAATTACTTCTTTTCCAACTTTTCTTAAAGTGTAACCATTTATCCTTTGCTTTAAATCCTTAAAATTCATTTAATTCAACTCCACATTTTTATGATGTAATTTTATGCCTATTTCTTGCATGGCTACTAAAAAAGCTCTTACATTAATACAACTCATGCAATCACAACAAATAAATTGATAATCTACTCCAATTTTAGTAGTATAATGTTTAATAGATTCTATAACAACTTTAAAAGATCCAATAACTTTCATAGATTCAGTTTTTGGAACATAAATTGCAAAAAATTTATCATTTTCACTAATATAGGATATTTTACTCCCTTTTTCAGCTTCTCCACAATCATACATTAATACAGTTATGCTATCCAATACAGAATTGTGCAAATCTTTTTTATTAGGTAATATTTGTAAGGTATATTTTGAAACCATATTATAAACTTCTGTTACATCTTTCTTCATTTTTATTTTTCACCTTTTAATATTTAGATTTTACGCAGTGTCCATGTGACATTTTATAATCAAATAATTCTTCTTCAGTTAAATGTCCATATTTATTTAATGCCTTTTCTAAAACAGTTGGTAATAATTTTTTTCCCCATACTCCTAAGTTTTTTTCTGGTTCAAGATAAGAATATTTATCAATTTTTGCTTTTTCAAATTCAATCCAATCATAATATTCTTCTGGATAAAATTTGAATAACCAAACTAATTCTATTTCAGATAAATAAGGACAAATCATACAATTACTTGGCATAGGAATAATATAATTTAGAGATCTAATATAAGATTGACAAATTAATCTATCCATTCCAACTTCGATTAATGGATAGGACATTTCAATAGATAGTTTTTTCCATTTTGGATCTTTATCACTTTTTTTAGCTACTCTGGATTCCTCACCTTTGGTAATACCAATTATCATAAGAATTTTACCATGTTTTTCAGCAAATTCTTTAAATGCTTTCTTTCTTCCCTTGTTTAAATCATATTTTTTAGCAATATATTCTTCAAGAAATCTGTAGATTGGTTTAATCTTTAAATTATCTGTGCATGTCTTTCTAAATGCTTTAGATCCAACTGTATTAGTTCTTTTATAAAATGATTTTAGATCCATCCAATTTTCTGAATGAAATCCTTTATCATTAGAAATAACAATAAATTCAATTCCATTTTCTTCAGCTACTTTTTCCATCTTCTTAATATGAAAATAAGTTGATGGATGTTCATTACCAGTATCAGAAAAAATAACTACTAAGTTTTTTGGTGCATATTTATTTCTAAATTCTTTATTATAAATTAATAATAATAATATAGTAGTTGTATCTTGTCCAGCACCAAAACTCAAAACAGTTAATTCTGAAGTAAATAATGGTAGTTTACTTAAAGATCCTAAGTTAATATTTGAAATTATGTCTAAATTAAGTGTAAAATTAGCTGAATAATCATTAACTAATTCATCTAATTCAATAAAAGTTCTATTCAAAGTAATTACTGCCATTATTATTCGCAATTATATTATTGGTGAGTCACCTTATAAAGTTAGTGAGTCACTTTATTATTTGGTGAGTCACTTTTATCATTAGAATAATTATTTTTATCAAAATTCATTTCATTCCAAAAATACACAGTAACAATTGCTGGAAATATGTAAAATCCAATACTAAGTAATAATAGTCCACTAATCACATACATCATGATATAGATAATTACTGAACTGTTTACATCAATAAATAATAAAGAAAATACATACCAAGCAAATCCATTTGCTGTATGTTCAACCAAAATATATCCAAATGTTAAAAAAATTAAACAATAATTAATTAAATAGACATACCGAATTTTTTCTTTGAGATTAACAAATATTTCACTGCAAAATGCACCAGTGCCAATAATTACAGCAAATAATAGTTTTCCTACTAATAATATTGGTAAAAGTGGATATAGAAATGTATCTGTTTGTAATGCAGTTAAAATCATCTTATTCTTTTCATATTCTATACCATGTAAAATCCATCCAAGTATAGAACCAGATAAATCAAATATAAACATAGTATAAGCAAGAATAACCCATAATAATCCAAATAATAGTGCTTTTTTATAAAACAATTGCATTTTTTCATCTCCAATTTTTTATTGATCTCTATTTAATCGTAAAAATTCTTGTCTTTCAGCT
>SDBV01011042.1_pt1 | contig 11758 bp, 11 predicted proteins | sample 2277081 | NCBI WGS metagenome assembly SDBV01 (sample SAMN10402039, study PRJNA504765) | marine sediment metagenome | isolation source: marine sediment core GS10_PC15, 223 cmbsf | place: Arctic Ocean: Southern Knipovich Ridge | collected 2010
GTGACTGTGCTACTGTGTGCTTATCAACACTTAAGATTACAAACGATTCTATACCCCTCGCTTTGAGCGTATCGATCGTATGACGAGCATCAGGCTTAATACGATCAGCTAAACAGATCTCACCTATCACCTCTTGCTGAGTCGCCAAATAAAACGTTGTGAGCTTTTCACGATCTATGCACCCTGGTGGTAACGTTAGATCACCATGCTCTTGGGATTCAATAAAGTGCTTATTACCTAACATATAGGTAACCCCTTTATAGGTCATTGTAATACCATGACCGGTAAGCGACACATACTTCTCAGGATCAGGCACTTCAAGCTGTTCTTTAGCAGCCTCATCCATGATAGCCTTTGCTAACACATGACCAGACTTCTTCTCAGCTATTGCTGCTAAAAGCAATACATCCTTCTTAGTATAGCCTTTATGAACACTCTCAAGAGAAACTACCTCAGGTGATCCCATAGTAAGCGTACCTGTCTTATCAAAGATCATCGTATCGGTACCTGCAAGCGATTGTAATGATGCGCCACCCTTTACTAAGATTCCTCTTCTAAACGCTGCTACAATTGCTGCTAGCATCGTTAACGGGGTAACCAGTGTTAACTCTAAGGGTGAACCGAAGATAAGTAACGTGATCACCATCTTAGCATTGCCGGTAATAAACCAGACCGTACCGATAAACAGCAAAAACACCGGTGTAAATATCTTCGTAATACGATCCGCCAAAAATACCACCGGCGCTTTTCTTTTGCCGGCTTCATCTAAGAGTATCTTAATTTTACCAAAGAGGGTCTCTTTTCCAACCGTCTGTACTTCTATCGTAACACTACCAGCATCGATATAGGTCCCCGCAAATACCAACTCACCTGTACCTTTTTCAAGGGGGATACTCTCACCGGTAAGCACCGCTTCTTGAATAGTTGCCTGCCCTTCAATAATAGTACCGTCAACAGGAATTCTACCTCCTGTTTTAATAATAACGAACATACCAGGCACAACTTTATCTAAAGGAACTAACAGCTCTTTACCCTCTTTTTTTATAAGAACATCTGAAGGTATCAGTGATACTAACCCGGTAAGAGCTTCATCCGTTCTACGCTTAATAAGGGTATCGATATACTGGGCGACTAACATAATCATCAGCACCACAAAGATAGCAGACTCTTCTTTACCTACCAATGCAATACCGGTAGCTATAATTAAGAAGAACTCTGAACTAATAGAACCCTCCAATAACTGAGTAACACCTTCATAGGCTATAGGTATAAACGCCAAAGAAAGAGGAATATAACACCAGAACCATGGCACATCAACCCAATAGGGAACAAACCATAATCCAAGAATTAAGAGGATATAGGCAACTCGATGAGGATAATAAGCTTCAATACTCTCCCACATAGCTAATCATCTAGTACCATCTCACAAGCACCAACATCGCACACAGGTAATCGTGCAATATACGCCTCCTGTGCAAGCGCATTATGATAGGCTAATACACGTTGTTGCTTGTTATAGATATTAGAAAACTCACCTTTTGCATGGCTTAACAGATACGCCCCAAGGCCACCAAGCACCCCATATACTGTCCACTTCTTTAAGAACCAATATGCCTTACCGTCAGTGAGAGTATGATTAAGAGGGAGCACAGCATCTGAATTTTCAGCATGGGTATTCAACGTAAGATCAAACTTACCGGCTGGAATACCGGTTGAGTACAGATAAGCACCATATAAACATGTAGCACCTGCGGTACCTTTACAAGTACCTTTAATTAAGCGTACAAAGTCATACAGAGCTACACTATGTAATAATCGATATGCTTTATCGGTTACTTCCCTAGCCGCAGCTTCATACCGCTTCTTCTCCTCAGCTTTAATAAAAAAACCCGGAATATGTAACTCATTAAGGCCATACGGATCGATACGATGAATCATATCGAGAATTTTGTCAGTTTTAGCAGATGCTGGCACTACTGCCAACAGCATGAATAGTAGTACTTTATAGTTCATAGTTTTTACCCCATTTTCTAAATATATACCCACTATACTTCATTAATCAGCCAAGTGCAATGGGTTAGCCTTTTTTACCGAATACTCCCTTAAACACAAAGTCCTCAATCGGCTTACGATCAGTAGGCTGATCCGCTAATCTATACTGCTCTTCAAGCTCTTCCTCTTGCGCCTCTTTACCAATAGCATACATCGCCTCAACCGCATATTCCTGAGGAACACCAAGCTCCTCACGAGCACGCTCATAATCAAACCCTTCAATGCCTCTAGCCACCAACCCCATAGAAAACGCTTGAAGAACCATATTTTCTGAAGCGGCACCAGCATCAAACGTATGTGTACGCGCATAGGTATCATCATACTCAAACAATGTACGTGAAACTACCACGATAAGTACCGAAGCGTTATTAGCCCAGCCATTATTTGGCGTAAGAAGACTAAAAAGCTTCTCAAACTGAGGCTCACCTTTCATGCCATAGATAAACCGCCATGGCTGATTATTGTTCGACGAAGGAGCCCATCTAGCTGCTTCAAACAGAGTGAATAGCTCATTCTTAGAAATCGGTTCACCGGTCATAGATCGTGGTGACCACCTTTCTACAATAAGATCTAGAATCGGATACTGTGCCTTACGCTCTGCCATACGTACTCCTTTATACTAGCATACATAAAACACCGCATAAAAAACAAGAGTTTTTAGAGAAATTCAATCCATTCTGATAAAAGGTATTTTCATATTCTTTTTGTTGCAAATTTTCGGCTATAACGGTATAGTAGTTCTAATGATACATCTGGTTATGTTCAGGAAGTACTATGCCAAATAAGAAGCTATCCCTTGGTATGCAGTCATTCTCTAGGCTTATTGAGAACAACTGTATTTATGTGGATAAAACCGAGATTATACATACGCTCATTGAAGCAGGAAGCTATTACTTCCTATCTCGTCCACGTCGCTTTGGCAAGTCTCTTCTTATAACAACACTAAAAGAGCTTTTTTCAGGAAATAAGAAGCTCTTCAAATCAACTTACATTGCATCAAGCGATTATGAGTGGAGCGAACATCCAATAGTCTACTTAGACTTTTCTACCCTCTCATTAAAGTCTCCTGAAGACTTAGAACTAGATCTTTTAAGATCGCTTAAAAAAATAGCTAAACACTATGGAGTTGAAGTAGACGAAGATGTCTCTATTCCCATGAGAACCGTTTCTCTCATTGAACAATTAGCCCCTAAAGGAAAAGTTGTTGTTCTTATTGACGAGTATGATTATCCACTTGTGAACAATATTGACGATCAAGAAAAAGCCCAGGCTTATCGCGAAGTTTTACGTAGCTTTTTCACTCCTTTAAAATATGTGGATGAACACATTAAACTGGTATTTATTACCGGCATCACGAAGTTTTCAAAAACATCGATTTTCTCAGGCTTAAACAACCTTATAGACCTTACCCTCGATGATAGAGCTGCAAAACTTCTCGGTTACACTGCCGATGAAATTACTACTTACTTTCCCTCCTATCTAGAGCAGCACGCTCAAACCTCTAATTGCTCTAAGGAAGAACTTCTTAAGGCCATTCAATATTGGTACAATGGTTATCAATTTGCTTGGAAAGATTCCTCATCTAACGAATCGCTAAAAATATATAATCCCTATTCGGTACTTCTCTATCTTTCCAGCGGAAATTTTTTGAACTATTGGTTTGAAAGCGGCACGCCATCCTTTTTAATTCATCTTATGAAAACACAAGAGTTTCCCATTTTTGATATCCAAGATTCTGAGGTTCATATTGACGAAATTAGAACGTGTGATCTTGATAAGGTTCGCCTATTACCACTTCTCTGGCAAACCGGCTATCTAACCATCAAATCATATAATTCTGAAACCAGAAACTATACCCTCGCTTTTCCAAATGAAGAAGTTAGGGTTTCATTTCTGAACCATTTCATGCGCTATCTAACCAATACAAAAATCGCTACTCTTTCAAACTATGCACTCAAACTAGGTAAAGCATTAAAAAATAATGACATGAAGCAGTTCTTTGAAACACTTGAGATATTTTTTGCCGATATCCCCTATACTCTTCAGCTCCCTGTGGAAAGATATTATCAATCAATCTTCTATGTTATTCTTAATATACTTGGCCTGCCTACTCAAACTGAAGTGGTGACTAATGACGGTCGTATTGACGCAGTAATAGAAACCGACACCCATTTTTACATCATTGAATTCAAACTCAATGGAACAGCAACAAACGCATTGCAGCAAATCGAAGATAAGCAGTACCATAAGAAGTACCTAGGTCGCTCAAAAAAGATTGTTCTTATTGGCGCAAACTTTGATTCTGAAACTCGCAATCTCACTGAGTGGACTTCAAAAGATATCTAAAAGGCTGCACCTAAACCAATAAATCCATAAGCAATACCACGCTTACCACCCCCACCCAAATAGTTTATGACTCCAGTAGCGTAGAGTGCATCAGTGAAAAAGAGTCTATTAAGCCATGAACAACCAATAGTAACATCCCCTCGAGAGACTAAACCAAACGTTTCTAATGTCATGAGCCATTTAAAACGATCATACATCATCCAAGCGTCTGCACCAATACCGGGAAACCCATGGAAAAGACCAAGCCTAAGAGCACCGGTCCCTTTGTAATATTTACCTATCTGAGCATTTGGTAGCGGCAGAACAGGCAAGAACCAAACCGGTAGGAAATACGTACTTATCCCTAATTTGAAAAACTGGCCAGACCTCACCTTATAATAACCATTGACATCTAATGCAAAGATTTTTGCTCCATAACTATCATCGCCAAATACGGGACCTCCTCCACCATGAGCATCAAACCCAAACCCTCGCTCTTTATCATACGGAGCAAATCCTTGTGTTGTAGCATTAAGAGAGATTACAGAAACAGTACTAAGCACACAAAGTACTAACATTTTATAGTTCATTTTATTACCTTTATATTATTAGAAGGCAACGCCTATACCTAGGGAGCCAAAAGTAATTCCACGCAACTCTTCCTCAGCAAAATAACTTATGCCACCACTAATATAGAATTCATCAGTTAAGAAGAAACGATTAAGCCAGTTTATATTAAATACGATGCCGTCTCGTCCTCGAGGCCATATATACCAAGAAGTTTCTAACGTTGTTAACCACTTAAATCGATCATACATCAGCCAATAGTCTCCACCAACTCCGGGGAATCCATGAAATAATCCGAACCTAAAAGCACCAACACCTTCACGATATCTACCAACCTGTAGATTGGGTAGGGGCAAGGGAAGCTGCCGAAAAGAGTTACGAGAAATATACGAATTCACTCCTAACTTACCGAACCAACCAGAACTCCCTTTATAATAGCCATTGATATCGAGAATAAAGATAAAGGCATTGCTCTCAAAAGAATCCTTAAGGAAAGTTCCTCCAAAACGAGTATCTAGTGAAAACCCTCGCTCTTTATCATACGGAGCAAATCCTCTCGTATTAGCCCCTAAATGAGTAGTAGAAAAGACAGCACAAAGTGCTAACATTGTATAGTTCATCTTAGTTCCTTTATATGATTATTTTTTAGATACTATATAGAGACACCAAACCCGATAAACCCTTGGTTTATTGCTTGTTTAAACATCTTTGAATCACCAAGAAGATGAAACCCTCCTGAGATGTATAAGTTCTCCCATACAAAGAACCTATTTAGCCAGGTAATAAGTGGCCTAAAACGACCATGATCACCAAAGAATCTGTTAACTTTGCTGCCGGAGAACTCAAGAGTAGTTAACCACTTGAAGCGATTCTTATAGATAAGCCAATAATCACCACCAATACCTGGACCATCTGAGAACATACCAACACGAACCGCACCGATGCCATCCCAGTATTTACCAAACTGAAGATCTATTCCTACACGTTCAAAAATGCATCTATCATGCCAATCAATAGAGCCAACCTTTGTACCAACTATCTCTACCCCTTGCTTAAAAAAGAAGCCCCTACCAAATTTAATGTACCCATTAAACTTATAAGCAAAGATATCTTTTACCGTATCAAAGCAATCATGATGATTTTCAACGATACCATCAAACCTCGTTTCTATAGAAACAGGATATAACCCATCATAGGGCGCAAAGAAAACTCCGTCACAAGGAGCATCATACGCGTTAATACAGGAGATAGTAAGCACACCAAGTGCTAGCAGTTTATAATTCATTTTATATCCTTTATTTTGAATTATAGAAACAGTATTTAGTTAAAATGCATACCCAAGACCAGCAAAGCCGGTCGTACCATGCCAATGAATGGCACCAAATGAAAAGTACAGATTATCGGTCAAGAATATCCTGTTAAGCCAGCGCACAAACGGCTGACTATCCATATCACCACGCCAAAAATGACGAATATCATCATCAATCTTATACCCAAATACTTCTAACGAAGTAAGCCACTGAAGACGATCATACGAAAGCCAGTAATCGACTGCTGCACCTGGACCACCTTGGAATACTCCAAAGCGGATAGCACCGATACCAAACCAGTAAGCACCTACTTGTACATTTGGTCGTACATCAGTAATACACACATCTCTGAAGCGATTGAGTATAAACCCACCACGTAGAAAGTAACCACTCTCTGACGTAATGTACGCATCACCATGCCACGTTATCCTTTCTTTCATATCTTCATAAAACTTCTTATGACGATCAAAGTTACCCTCAAGGCGTGTATCAAACGCAAATAAGTTACCACTATCATACGGTATAAATCCGCTGGTCGCAAAGAGAGAGGGAGTTAGCAACGTAAGTAACAGAAGTTTCTTAATCATAGAATTCCTTATTTTTATATGCTAATAGTACCCTAAAAAGGTACTGTTAGCAACCACCAAACAGGTTAGGTAAGGAGAAGTAAGCACCGGCACCTACAAAGCCACTTTTATTACACCTGCTAATAAAGTCATCAGCACCAAATACGAGATAGATGTTCTCATTGAAGAAGACACGGTTAAGCCACTTCAAGTGAGCTCTACGATCATTATCGAACCTATTGTACCCTTTAAAATCGAACGCTTCGAACGTACTTAACCACTTAAATCGAGAGTAAGCAAGCCAGGCATCGAACGCAACTCCTGCAGTACCTTCAAAGATACCGGCACGAACAGCACAGTACGGATACCAGTACTTACCAAACTGAAAGTTTAATCGTATGCTATTGCGATGCCCTTTTATACACACATCTTCACAGCAGAGATCACCTGAATGCTTCGCATACCCTTTTTGATTATAGGTAAGCCCTAACTTACCAAAGAGCCCTGAACAGTTAGCAACGTACCCCGCAAAGTACCACTTAACATTAGTTTTTCTGTGGTCAAACTCATCTTCAAATGAGCTAGGTAACACCTCAAGGTGACTATCTATTCCTATTCCAAACCCCTTAACCGTTTCTATGCAGGTTCGAGCATAGTCTGACGTACTTCTAATATCTCTATACAGTTGATCATCGGTGAGCAACTTTCCCAGGCTTCCGCCGCCTTGAGTAACTCCAGATAGTTGCTCAACAGATTCTTCAGCACTGCCAAGTAACCCCGTAACTTTACCTCCCACTTTTTTTATCACTTCAGCGGTCTCTTTAAAATCGGCAAACGCGCTATCAACCTTCGTCAGACGCTCTTTAATACCCCTCATCATATCCTGTGCATCGCCAGTAGATTCTTGTAATGTCTTACCGAGCACTTCTATCTGTTTGACCAGTGAGTTAACTCCTTCAAGTACTTCGTCTATACCTGCCGGCTTCAGATCCTGGAACTGAAACCGTCCATTATGCTCTAAATAACCGGTGTCTGGATTCCCGGGAATAACATCTAGATATTTAACACCAAGCAAGCCCTCTTGCCTCACCATAGCAGAAGCATCGTTAGCAAGCCTATACTCTTTTTTTACCTTAACAATAACTTTGACATACATATCCTCAGGAATAAGCTTTACCGAATCGACCCACCCTACTTTTACGCCGGCTATTTTTATATCTGCTTGAGGCAAGAGCCCCGAGATATCTTTAAAGCCGATCGTATAACTAGAATAGCGTGCAAGGTTCAGCCGGAGGCTCCCAAGCTGAAAGGTCATATACACAAATAGGCTCAGCGCTAATAGTATAAACGCGCCGACAAAGGTTTCAGTTTTCATATTTTTTCCTATAACCAGTAGAGTTTCGTTACCTTAAATATCACACTCTTTGGTGATAATTCTTCATCCGGTTCTGCAACTTCAAGTACCGCATATATTTTCTGGGTAACAGAACCTATAGTGCAATAGGATACCACAGAAAATGCCTTTGCTTCAAATGCTGACGCAAACACTTTCTGAATCGCAGGATCAAACGCAGCAAAGTTCTTTCCATATCTCGGTGCAAGTACTTCATCCCACTCTTTTTCCCAATTCATGTTCGGTTTTATCTTCTTAACAAACTCTTCATCAAGCGCTCCCACACTTTCCCTAATACCGAGCAGTGTCTTAGCTGACGCGGTTAACAACCACGGGTTTACCGTTTCACTTCCCTTAGGCCTCACCGTAAACAGGTCCATAATATACAGCCCCCTATGCTCCTGCTTTAAGGGCGTAAACAATCGATCTTTCAACTTAGAAAAATAAGAGACTCGTAGCAACTCAGTAGCATCTTCAGGCAACCTCTTATGCTCAGACAAAAAAAGCTTAAAGGCTTCTTTCATACTTACATCATGAATCTTTTTAAACAGATCATCAAGCGCTGCTAAGGGACCCTGTTCCGGTTCTTCTTTTTGTTCTTTAAGTTTGGGTTTTTCAGGTTGCTTTTTCTTGTCTTCTTGAGGCTCTTCTTTATTCTCTTCTGACTCATCTTTCTTTTTACCCTCCTCCTCAAACGCCGCCAGATTAAACTTCCCTTCTTCACAAGCTAAGTACATCTTAATAGTTCCCTCAAGTCCCGGTTCAGTTATCTCAATAGTTTGCCAGTGATTAATAGAAGGAAGCACTTTTAAGAGCCATTTTTGTACCGGTTCCAACATATCCTTCGTTTGCTCTTCCTCATCCTTTTTGCCCTCTTTTTTCTCTTCCTTAGGGACTACGGTAGACAACTGACTCATCGCTAACTCTAAAGAGCTCAAAGCTAATATACGTGCTCGTGCTTTATCATCAGCTAGACGAACTCCTGCTTGATAACTAAATGATTGCTGAACTACCGAGGTAAGTAGCACAGTAATAGCTGAGATAACTAACAGCGTAAGAAGTATAATATATCCCTTACGGGCTACTTTTTCCATATTTTATCCGCTATACCTTCTAGCGCTTCAAAGAGCGTTTTCTTTTTCTCTACATAAGGGCTGTAAGCATACACCTTACATACAACCTCAAAGGGATATTCTGCCCCAAACATATCAACTCGTATACCGGACAGTTTAACATAGGCAGGAATAAGCGTCTTATATTTACCCCAGATATCATCTACGTTCCACTCTTTAAGACTTACCGTTCTCACTGGTGGCTTCTCTTCACCTTCCTTAGGTTTTCCAACCACTTCCATAAGCGTTAGCTCTATCGATAACTGCTTAATACCAGAAATAAGCTCATACGATGGGGAAAAGCTTGAAGACTTCATAGCACCACTATCTAAGTTGGTTCCGCTAAACCGGTACATCAGACGCTTAACCTCAGGGTTTTGTGGATCAGGCTCAAGTAGGTACGCAACCCTTCTTACAAAAGGGATCGGTGCAATGTTGCCATCAGAATCGAGCACCTGCAGGCCACCCGTGGTAATAAAGGACCAGTAAAGTCGATCTCCTTGAGCATCAAGCTCAAAGACATTTTCAATAGCCTCCATGTCCAGCTCAGGCTTAGCCTCCGGCTTCTCTTCTTTTTTATCTTTTTTAAAAGGGGACTCTTTCTCTTTCTTAGCCTCAAAGTCTTTTTTAGCAAACTTCTGTACTGAGCTAAACGGAGCAAACATACCGGTCACATCTTTTTCTACCTGATTATAAAACCCACTTAAAGGCGCATCAACATCGATCGTCTTATTAATATTCTTAACACCCCTTCCTGCTGTCCTGAGCAGCTGAAACAGACTCAGAGATACCAAAGAAGCCAACGCTATAGCAAGCACCACCTCTATTACCGTAAACCCATTCTTCATGCACCCTCCTTTGGGTTAAAGTGCAATCGAGAAAAGATACTACTCTTCGTACCAAAAGGTCCTTCCCATTCAGCTTGTATCTCCTGTGCAACTAAATGTTCCTGCTTGGATAACCCTGGACTCACCGCTTTCTTTACTTGATACGTCATAGCCATCGGTGGATCTTCCAGCTCAGACGTCTGCTCTGCTCGCTTAAAGAGCTGATCTTTTTGACCTACAACAAAAAAGCTCCGTATAAACCCTAACCGCTCAATTATACCATGAGCAGAAGATACCCCCCGGATAAGAGTTCCCTGGAGGCCCATTAATGCAGTACCTGCAGCTGCAAGTATAAGCACTGCGATAACTACTTCTAAAATACTGATACCCGGTTTTACGTGTTTCATAGGCTCATCATAAAGAGTTAGACTTAAGTACCAGTGTACCGTTAGTAGGAGAGAAAGCCAAACCTATTCTGCTTTCGAAAGAGATTGCATGGCTTCCTCCTGATCAGGAGAAGGAAGATTGCCCGACTTAGATAAGAACTTATAGACAAGGGGTATGGCAATAAGAACAATTCCGGCAGCTAGGTAACGATAGGGAATACCAGTTGATGAAGATAGCTCTTCAATCGGTAGAAGATCATAGGCTGTCTTATGCCAGCAATCAGGCAACATTACACCTTTAAAGCTCTTATCAGGCTTTTGTTCAAGATACTTTTGCAATGATTTAGGCACCCGAGAATGATACTTCTCAACATACGGGTAAACCATAGTGCTTTTCTGGCTATAGAGTAATTGTAGCACTGCATGATCACTATATTTAAGTACACACAAGAATGTTAGCCAGCCAGCTTTTACGTTCTTGATATAGGAAACTATACGTCTACACACATCTCTTCTATTTTTACTAGCTGCTATTAAAAGCGTTCTCTCAAGAGCATAACCGGCAAATGGATTGACCTGATGCTCAAACGTGAGAAAGATCTCACTCATATTAGGAAATCTACAAACAGCTTCATCAAGAAAATAAATACCATGCCTCGTGAAGAAATCCCAATCTCCAAGGGGAAGAAGCTCTTTGCATGCCTCTTTATGCATGTGCCTAAAACTCAACAATAGGGATTTTCGAGAAACTTTTTTATCGGCATTAATAAAACAAGGAACCAATAGAGCACACACATCAGCATGCCCTTCAATAGCTGCCGCATCAAGCGCCGTAAACCCTTTTAAGAAGGGTTCACTCACCTCTTCTTTAAAACGTTCCGTCAGCTCGTCTCGTTCCTCCTTAGACAAAGTCCACTTACAAGGAATCCACCAACTCGCATCTTCATCCTCACCAATAACTTCATCATCCTTATGTCCACAGGGCTGCCAAACATACTCAGAAGTAATGTCAGGTCGTTCTAATAACCACTTAGCAACTTCTACATGACCATTTTTTGCTGCTAGATAGAGTGCAGTATCGCCATTTTCATCTGCTTCAAACAATGTCTCTTCTCCACCAAGAACCTTACAACGCTCAAGATCACCCTCATGGGCTGCCTTGAAAAGATCATCGGGCACACTAACAGCAAGCTCCATAGCCTGCGCAAAATGAGCACATA
>SDBV01011043.1_pt1 | contig 11758 bp, 7 predicted proteins | sample 2277081 | NCBI WGS metagenome assembly SDBV01 (sample SAMN10402039, study PRJNA504765) | marine sediment metagenome | isolation source: marine sediment core GS10_PC15, 223 cmbsf | place: Arctic Ocean: Southern Knipovich Ridge | collected 2010
GCCCTCTCAACTCCCGCTCCTCTGCCAGGTAGTCTTGCATCTCTTCGTCATAGGCACTCTTGTCTTCGAGATGCTGATGGCAGGTATCTCTTCTGAACAGGGCGACGTGCCGACAGCCTTGGACGCGGCAGGCTTTTGAAGCGAACATAGTGTCTCTCAATGTACCCGGTTTTGCGCGGCAGGATCAAGGGCGCGGCAGGATCAAGGCAGGGCAAACACATGTGGCCCTTTGTTGACGCATGGCCGGGCGCCTCTTATTATGTCCGCGGCTACAACAGCGAAGCACAAAGGTGGAAACGATGAACCTAGCTCAATTCTCTGTTCTATCGGATCAGGAGATAAAGGCCATCCACGAGGCCAGCGTGGATATTTTGGCTGATTGCGGTGTCAAGGTTTTGAATCGGCGTATGATCGAGCGCTTGAAGAGCAAAGGCCTGCAAGTCGACGCTGGAACGCAAACCGTTCTCTTTTCCAGGTCGGCCCTGGAAGATGCCCTCGCCATGGCGCCACCGCAATTCGACGTGTATGACCGTAGAGGCGAATACGCCTTTACACTGGGAGACGGCCGGCCCAAAATAGCAGCCGGGCACAACGCCGTTTTTTGGGTCGACTCCGGCACAGGGGAGCGGCGCCCTTCCACGGTTGCCGACGTGGAACTAAACGCCCGCATCTGCCAGGAGCTGGAGAGCATCCACATGATCGGTATCCCCGTCATGCCGCAGGATGTTCCCGATCCCAAAGCAACCCTGCTCTACGGGGTAAGGGCCGTCATCGAGAACAGCACCAAACCCGTGTTCTTCTCGTGTGAGAGCGCGAAGGTCAACCGCTACTGCATACGGTTGCTCGAAGCGGCCTTCGAGGGAGACTTTACCACGCAGGCATACGGGATCAGCCAGCTTTCCCCGACGAGTCCTTTGTTCTGGCAAGAAAGCGTGCTCGACGCCATCATGGACACGATCGACACGGCCGTTCCCCTTGCCATCCTTCCAGAGCCGAACGCGGGAGTGTCGGCCCCGTATACGCTGGCCGGGCTGCTGACCGTAAACAATGCCGAGTGCCTGTCCGGTCTGGCCATGATCCAACTGCTTAGCCCCGGCTCGCGCGTCCTGTACGCCAACTCCTGGACGACGACCGATATGCGCAACGGCGCGTCGCTGGTGGGCTCCACGGAAACCACAATCTGCCGCATTGCCGGCGCCCAGCTTGCCCGGTTCTACAACGTGCCGTCCCACACCACGGCGCCCAACTCCGACAACCACGCCCACGACGAGCAGAACGCCTGGGAGAAAGCCTACAGTATTTTCGCAGCCGTCGGGGCCGGCAACGACCTGATCGTGAATTGCGGCATGTTCGCTTCGGGCTTAACCTATAGCAACGAGCAGCTGCTCATGGACGAGGAGATGGCAGCCATGGCGCTGCGCATGGCCCGCGGAATAGAGGTCAGCGACCAGACGATCGCCAAGGATCTCATCCAGGAGATCGGACCCCCGGGAGAAACCTACCTGTGCGCCGAGCATACGCTGAGCTGGTTGCGGCAGGGCGAGCACCTGGACCCGAGACTGTCCGTCCGCGATACCTTTGCGGTGTGGGAGTCGCAAGGCGCGAAGCATACCGATCGGATCGCCAGAGACAAGGTGAAAGCTTACGGCGACCTGCCTCCGGCAACGCTGCCGGAGCAAGTCAAAGCCAGGCTGCGGGACATCGTGGCGTCCTTTTCCGCTTGAGCCCGGATCAGAGGTAAAAAGGAGAGCTGGCCTGCCCGATCATATGAATGATTTTCTGCAGGAACTTCAAGCCCTCCGCCGGCGGGCAACCCTCGAAGACGATGCTGGAAATCGTCTGCAGCACGAACGGCAGCGACTTGATGAAGAGCGGGTGCTCGATGGGCTTCTTGGAGGCCGTCTCGACCTGCTCGATCAGCACCGAGGCGAAGGGGTCCGAGAAGTAGAACGGCTTGTGCAGTACGTCGCGGTTGCAGGGTATCATGCCGGACTGCTCGAAGTAGGCCCGGGCCACGCCCTCGTCGTTGGCCAGAAAGTTGATCCAACGGTAGGCTTCCTCCGGAAACGCGCAGTGGCTGGAGATGGCCAGCGAATGGGTGTGCAGCACGCTCTCCGATCTTCCCGATGGTCCTATCGGCATCTTGGCGACGCCGTAGTGTGAGTCGAAATCCCGGCCGATGCCGCTGAGCTGCCGGATGTGCCCCCTTCCCGGCGGGCCGTCGATCATGAAGGCCAGGCGGTCGGAGGCGAAGAGCACCCGGGCGCCGTTCAGGTGCTGCTCCTTCTTCAGGCTGCCCTGTTCGAAGAGGTTTGAGAGCCAGGTCAGGGCGCGTATATTCTCCTCGCAGTCGATGATGATGTTGCCGATGGCATTCGAGAACCCGCCGCCGAAGGACAGCAGAAAAAGGTAGAGACAGGAGAAGCTGAACACGTAGAAGGCCAACGGCAGGCAGATGGCGTGCAAATCGCGTCGCGGAGCCCGGCTTATTTTAAGGCACATCTCTGTGAGCTCGTCGATGGTCTCGGGTGCGTGGTCGGGATCCAGACCGACGGTTTCCAGCACCCGCTTGTTGTAGAACAGCACCAGCGGGCAGAGCGTCCAGTTCAGGGCATAGACGTTCCGATCGATCTTCCCCAGCTCGAAGGCCGTGGCATAGCGGCGGTTAACAATGTGCTGATCGATATAGCGATCGAGGGGCTGGAACAACTCCAGGTGCTTCAGATATTGCAGCCAGAAAGGAGTCAACTGGACTACGTCGGGAGAGTGCTCGTGCAAGAGCAGATTCATCAGCTTGGCGATGTACGTGTCGTAGGGGAGGGCCGTGCTGTGGATATGGATGTCTTTTTGCACGCTTTCGAATTGCCGGATGGCCGGAGCCAGAAAAAGCTGTGGCGCGAGCTCCGTATCGATCCAGTTCGAGAAGTGCAGGTCCTTGAACTTCCGAACGATGAACGTGCCCCGGCCCTGGACAGTTTCCAACTCGCCCTTGGCGACCAGCTCGCTGATGACTTTCCTGGTCGTATTTCGCCCGACGCCCAGGCGCTCGATCAGCTCGGGTTCCTTGGGCAGGCAGAAAACACTGTCGCGCCTGAGAGTTTCGATCATCTCGGCGATCTTGGTCTTGGCCTTGTGGTATTGGGTGTTCTGCTTTGCGATCATGGCGGCCTCTTAAATTTTCTGCAAGTTTACAGACATTCTATTAAATGCAAACATATTAGTAAACAATTTTTTTATTTTTGTATATAGATAAATAAAGCTTGACAAATGTTTATAACTAGGATAAAAACCGGATAAAGTCAAATATATAGAATTAGATGATGATTAATCGTATTTCGGTGGCAAGCCCTTCCCCATTGCGCAAGGTGTTGAAGGCCTACCCGGCGCTCGAGCGCCTGCTCAATTTCCGCTACCTGTACCTCATGATCCTGATCGCGGTGCTGTTTTACCTCATCTTCCACTACCTTCCGATGTACGGCGTTGTGGTGGCCTTCAAGAAGTACGATGTAATGGATGGCATCTTGGGAAGCCCGTGGGCGGGGCTGAAATACTTCGAGCAGGTCTTTTCCGACCGGCTCTTCTGGGAGGCGGTGCGCAACACCATCGTGCTGAACGTGCTGCGGCTCATTTTTGGCTTTCCGGCCCCGATTATCATCGCGCTCATGCTCAATGAGATGGTTAACCTGCGCTTCAAGCGCATCAGCCAGACCATCATGTATCTGCCCCACTTCATATCCTGGGTCATCATCGGCAGCATCCTGATGCAGTTCCTGACGATCAACTACGGCCTGGTCAACAACATCATCAAGCACTTCGGGGGCAAGCCTATCGCATTCATGCAGATCAAGGCCCTCTTCCGGCCCATCATCATCCTCTCGGCAATCTGGAAGAACGCCGGCTACGGCTCCATCATCTACCTGGCGTCGTTGACCGGCATCAATCCCGAGCTATACGAGGCGGCGACTGTCGACGGCGCCGGGCGCTTCCGGCAGCTCTTCCACATCACCCTTCCGGGCATACGCCCCACCATCATCGTCATGTTTCTGCTCTCCCTGTCGCAGACGCTGAACTTCGGGTTCGACCAGATCTGGGTGCTGATCAATTCGATGGTCCTCGAAGTCGGGGAGATCATCGATACCTACGTATACAGAACCGGAATACTGAACGGGCGCTACAGCTATGCCACGGCGGCGGGGCTGTTCAAGTCGTTGATCGGCCTGTGCTTGATTCTATCGGGAGACAGGCTGGCGAAAAAATTCTTCGATGGCCAGGGGATTCTATGACAAACAGCCGGCTCGACGCCGAAGGCGTGTAGAGTGAAACGCACCAGGTCCGAGAGAGCCTTCCAGATTTTCAACTACGCCTTTTTCATCCTGATCGGCTTAGTCACGCTCTATCCGTTTTGGTACACCCTGCTCGAATCAATTATCCCCTTTTCCGATTTCGCCGATACCGTCGTGCTGCTGTATCCCAGCTCGTTGGAGTGGGGCGCCTACCAAAAGATTTTTTCCAACAACACCTTTGTCAATGCTTTCCTGATCACGACGTTCGTCACCACCACCGGCACGTTCGCCAGCCTCTGCGCCACCGCTCTGGCGGCCTACGGCCTCTCGAAGAAAGATCTTCCGGGCGGCAAAGTTATCTTTCTGGGCATTCTCTTTACCATGCTCTTCCAGGGAGGCCTTGTGCCGCTGTACATCGTCATGGCCAACCTGAGGCTGATCAACAAGATCGTGGTCTACATCTTGTGGCCGCTGGTCAGCACTTTCTATCTCATCATTATGCGCACGAATTTCCGGGGCATACCCCAGAGCCTGGAAGACTCGGCCAAGATAGACGGCTGCAATGATCTCGCAATTTTCTTCAGGATCGTGCTGCCCATGTCCCTGCCGATCATAGCCACGATTGGCCTGTTCTATGCCGTCAACAAGTGGAACACGCTGACAACGGCGCTGTACTTCATTCGAGACCCCAGGAAGCTGACCCTGCAGGCCGTGCTCTACAACATGGTTTCGAGCGTGGACCTGACTTCCGAGGTCATCATCGAAAGCACCGACGTCATACCGGAGCAGGTCAAGGCGGCGGCCATCATCGTCAGCATGATCCCGATACTGCTGGTCTACCCGTTCCTGCAGAGGTATTTCGTCAAAGGCGTGCTGATCGGCGCCATAAAAGAGTGAATGCCCTCAGGCCGGGTCAAAGGCGAAAGGAGGTGACGGCGAACAGACAGTTCCGCAGCCATTTGCGGCTGAGCGATGCATCGCCAAGATGCAACAAAACCTGCAAGAAGAAGGAGATACTGGTGAATATGAAAAACAGAAGATGTGTAATGACGGTGTGCTTGACCCTGGCTATTCTGCTGGGCTCGGGCATGGTGTTCAGCGCCGGCTCCAAAGAGGGCGACGTCGAGGCGGCTTCGCATTCGCAGTACGAGAAGAAAATCAAGGTTTCGCTGATGCACCGGCTGCTCTTCCATAACGGGCAGCCCCTGGTCGAGGACGACAAGGTTATGGAGTACCTCGAAGACAAGTTCAACGTGGAATTCGAGATCATCAACGTGCCGGCCATCAATCATGCCAAGATTTTCGAAATCATGCAGATGATGATCTCCACCGGTGAGGTTCCCGACATCTTCGAGATGAAGAACGGCGGGGCCCTGCCGGTACAGATAGCCCTGTCACTCATCGGGCACGACAAGGTTACGGACATTGGGCAGATTGTCAAGGACAATCCGGGCCGGTACCCGAACATCAAGAAGAACCTCGATCATCCCCATGCCGACGCCTTCCGCCTGGTCGACGGCAAGCTGCACATGATGCCCCGCGACATGCGCATGTGGGCCCATACATGGTATGCCCGCAAGGACTGGATGGATAAGCTTGGCCTGAGCGTGCCGACCAATGTAGACGAGCTCTACACCTATCTGAAGCGGTCCGTGGCAGAAGATCCGGACGGCAAGGGCAATGTAGGCTGGACCAACGGCGGCACCTGGATGTTCAATCACCTGTACACGGGGTTTCACGGCGCCAAGATCTGGGCCGTCCGTGACGGCAAGTACATCCAGGCCCGGCTGACCGAAGGCCAGAAAGAAGGCCTGAAGTACATGAACCGGCTCTACGAGGAAGGCCTGCTGGACCCGGACTTCCCGGTTCTGAAGTCGCAGATCGACGATGCCAACAAGTTTGCCAGCGGCCGGGCGGCCCTGTATGTGCACGCCCTCAAGTCCATCAGCAAATTCGGCCCCCAGCTGCGGCAATACAATCCGGATTCCGAGGCCATCATACTGCCGCTCGACCTGCAGGGACCGAAGGGCATGTGCCGCATGAGCGGACTGGGCTTTTACGAGGGCATCATGGTCAGCTCCGAGGTTGATGACCCGCTCAGGTGCTGGGACATGATCGAATTCCTCAAGACTGAGGAAGGCATCGAGTTGTGGGACAATGGCATTGAAGGGGTGCACTTCAAGAAAGATGCCGAGGGCAACGTCACCTGGCGCAACGAGGAGCTCTACAAGCACGAGCTCTGGGGCCTGGAGGGCTTGCAGCCGTTTCATGGAATAAAAATGTTGGTGGACCATGTCAACTATCGTGGTGCCGACGGCTACGATCCCAAGCTCACGGACTGGTTCTGGTCTACGGCAGGCAAGCTGAAGGACATCCCGACCGATCCGATGTGGTCCTGGGCCCCGCTCGAGATCGCACTCGAGCTCGGAACACCCTACGAGCAGATCTGGCAGCGGTACGAGCCGGCCTTCATCACCGGCGAGCTCGACATAGACACGTATTGGGACGAGTTCGTTCAGGAATTCAGAAAAGGCGTCTACGAAAAGATCGAGGATTGGGTGAACAGCACCTACGATCCCAAGGACTACGCGCTTACCTACAACCCACAGTGGTAGGCTAGGTCATCGGCTAAAATGCTGGTCCGGCGGGCTCCACCCGGAGTCCACCGGACGGGTTCGACCCGTTAACTCAGCGGCGAACAGCCGAAACAGCAACCCCTCGAGACCGGGTTATTCCGCGCGACAGGAAGGAATAAGCAGAATGGCAAGCTATGTAAGGCACATGGCGAAAGACGTGTTGATCCACGACGAATCGAAAACCTGCAAGGGATACACCCTGTTCGCGCCATCCTTTCACAATCGAACGGCTTTCCTCATCGATATGGACGGAAACGTTGCGCACTTCTGGGAGATGAAGAACCCTCCTGGTTTGAACTGCAAGCTCCTGCCCAACGGCAACCTCATGTGGATGGGCCGTGGGCCCAATGTCACCGAGGGACTGAATGCCTCGGCCGACGAGTTGGTCGAGGTGGATTGGGACGGCAACGAAGTCTGGCGCTACGACGATGCCATGCTCAACCATGATTTCGAGATCCTGCCGAACGGGAACATCATGGTGCTCAGGTTCGTGGATCTTCCCGACGGGCTCCAGGAGCGGTTGAAGGGCGGCGTACCGGGTACGGAGTTGGACGGCAAGACCTTCGGCGTACAGGTGCGCGAGATCGACAGGAGCGGCGAGACGCTCTGGGAGTGGAACAACTACGACCACTTCGATCCGGACACAGACGTGGAGTGTGCTTTGTGCGACCGCGAAGTCTGGGGTTATGCCAACTCGGTGGACGTGTTTCCCAATGGCGATGTGATGCTGTCGGTTAGACGCATGAACAAGGTCATCCGCATCAGCAGGGAAACCGGAGACATAGTTTGGGAGTGGGGCCCGAGGCAGCTCTTGGGACATCAACATGATGTGAGCGTGCTAGCCAATGGTAATATTACCATTTTCGACAACGGTCTGCACCGGCGGATCTTCGATCCGGAGGTCGATCACAAGGATACCTCCTGCTTTCATGCTTCGCGGGCCCTGGAAGTCGACCCGCGTACCGACGAGATCGTCTGGCAGTACATCGACCCCATGCACCTCATCATATGCAACTTCTGCGGCTCGACCCAGAAGCTGCCCAACGGCAATTTCATGATCTGCGACTCGGTGGCCGGCACGTTCTACGAGGTGACTCAGGACAAGCAGGTCGTGTGGAAGTACGTGAGTCCCTTCGTGCTGGACATCCCGACCCGCTTCGGGTGGTCCATGACCCGGCTCATGTTTCAGGCCCACCGCTACGGCCAGGATTACGCGGGGCTCGAAGGCAAGGACCTAGACCCCGAGCGGTTCGAGTGGGTCATCAGAAAGAAAGAAGACAAGTGCTCCAAGGAAGAGGAGAGAATCAAGCAGCGGCTCGCCAAGGCCGGCTACTAGCCGCCCGACAGCGCAGGCGAAGTGAGGATCGATATGGAAGAAAAACTGGCCATCAACGGCGGCCCCCAGGCCAAGCCGACAACGAACCCCGCGATGTACCCGGGCGGATTGGAAATCGGCGAAGAGGAGAAGCAGCAGGTGCTGGAAGTCCTGGACCGCAAGTACCTGTTTCGATACTACGGGCCCGAGCAGTTTCCCTCAAAGGTGAGCGAGCTGGAGACGCGCTTCAAGGAAAAGACGGGCTCAGCGTACGCCCTGGCCACCGCGAACTGCACGGGGGCCCTGATTACGGCCCTTACGGCCTGTGGCGTGGGCCCCGGCGACGAGGTTATCGTACCGGGATACACCTTCTTCGCCTCCGCTGCTTCCGTAGTCGGCGCCAAGGCCATACCGGTGATCTGCGAGGTCGATGAAACGCTCACCATGGACCCGGACGACATGGAGAAGAAGATAACCGAGTCGACAAAGGCGGTGATCCCGGTCCACATGCGGGGCGTGCCTTGCGACATGGACCGCATCATGGACATCGCGGCCAGGCACGATCTGAAGGTGGTGGAAGACGCGGCCCAGGCCGCGGGCGGAACCTACCGCGGAAAGAGGCTGGGCACCTTCGGGGATTGCGGCTGCTTCAGCTTCCAGTATCACAAGATCATCACCGCCGGGGAGGGCGGCATGATTGTAACCGACGACAGCCGCCTGTACGACCGCTGCATGGGTTACCACGACACCGCCGCCTGCTGGCGACCGGACCGCTTCGCCGAACAGCGCTACGAGGGCGAGCTGTTCTGCGGCGTGAATTATCGCATGAGCGAGTTGGCCGGCGCGGTCATGCTGGCCCAGTTAGGCAAGCTCGACACCCTGCTCTCCCTGATGCGGCGCAATCAGCGGCGCATCATAGACGGCATAAAGAACACGCAGGGTTTACGCGTGCGGCCCGTGCATGATGCCGAGGGCGACGTGGGAATCTGCGTGATGTTCTACCTGGGCCAGGCCTCCAAGGTCTCCGCGTTCGTCGAAGCCCTGCGAACCGAGGGAGTCGACGCGGCGGGGGTCTACAACTCAGGAATTCCCGACTGGCACATCTACGGCCACTGGAAGCACCTGATGGAAAAGAAAACTCCGACGGCCGAGGGCTGTCCCTGGACCTGCCCTTACCACGAGGCAAAGGACGTGCAATACGCGGCAGACATGAATCCCAACACATTGGAATACCTCTCAAAGGTCGTGCACATCGATGTTCCGGCGCAGCTTTCGGTCGAGGACTGCGACATGATTGCCGGGGGCGTCAACAAAGTAGCCGCCGAGCTGGCGTGAGGGTAGGGGGGCAACGCATGAGCAGCAACGTCATACAGAATCAGTACCTGACGGTGAAATTCGAGGAGGACCGGTACGGGCTGCGCCCGGCGTCGATCGAGTACGCCGCAACCGGCGAAACCTACCGTTTCGCCCGCTACGACGAAGTCGGCCTGGTAGTGCTGCCGCCGCAGGCGGTCTCCGACCCCGGGGCCGCGACCGCATACCGGTTCCGGGAGGATTTGAAGTACGAGGGCGCAGTCTCGGCCAAGGCGAGCGACGGCCTGGCGTTGACCTTCCGTGACGCCCTGGTGAGGGTCGAGGTGTCCTACCTGCTCGAGGCGGATGCCCCCGTCCTGCGCAAGACCGTGCGGTGCTATGCAGAAGACGAACCGGCTTACGTCGCGGGGGGGTCATGCACTGGGCCTTCGAGCTCGACGGCCTGCGCTCCGCTTGGCCTGAGGAGAACGACACCTACCTGCAGCCCGGGGTGTTCTTCGAAAAGCGCAGCGGGTGCTTCGCCACGCTGGAGTGGCCGCTCACTACGCTGACGAACAGCGGCGGCCGATTCGGGCTGGAGTTCCGCCCCGGCTACTTCCTCGAGCCGGGACAGTCCAAGGAGGTAACGGCCGGTTCGATAGGGTTCTTCGCAACGCCGGACGGAACCGTCGAACCGCTGGAGCTGGCAAGACGGGCCTTCTTCGAGCACATAACGGCTCGCATACAGCCAAGCGTGCCCTTCCCGATCAAGTTTACAACCTGGGGCCCCTGGCTGGGGCAGGTCTCCGAGAGCAGGATCCGCCAGGTAGTCGACGACCTCGAGTACGTCGGCACCGACATCCTGCACATTGACGCCGCCTGGCAGGCGCTCGACTACCCATACAGCGACGAGCTGCCGCGGTTGCGGCATGCCGACGATGAAAGCTGGGATCGCGGCGTTGTGGAGGCGGGGCGCTTTCCCGACGGGCTGTTGCCCGTCAAGCGCCTGGCAACGGAGCACGGGATGGATCTATCGTTGTGGTTCGATGCCTGCGGCAGCGTGTTCGTCCGCGAGGGCGAGCAATGGGCCGTGCGCGACCGCGAAGGCAACGCGGTCTACAACCCGGCCTGGGAGACCCGTAACGAAAACCGCCCCAAGCAGTCGCTGGCCACCGAGTACGGGGAGAGGCTGCGGGAGTTCGTCATGCAGATGTGCGAGCGCTACGACCTGGGCGGCATCATGTTCGACAACAACAGCTATGAGCCGGACTACGGCACCGGGCGCCGGTCTATGGCCAATGGATGGAATGCGGAGAACGTGCAGATCCGCACCATTCTGGAAATCCTGGCCGAGGGCCAGCGCCGCAAGCCGGGGATCTACCGCTTTTACTGCTGGGGCCGGCCGTGGCCCTGGGCCTTGCTCTACGCGACCCACATCCACGCGGGAGACCCCAGCACCAGCGCCATGATGAAGGAGTTGCTGGCAACGGACTATCCTCTGCGCGGCCTGGCCTTCGAGCGCAGGGCGGCCTGGCGCACCTTCTACAACCAGTTCGTGCCGCCCTGGGGCATCAAGGGCGACATTGCGGGCTGGTCGGTGCAGCAAAAATCTCCGATCCCCATCAACCCCAAATACACTGCCATGATTCCGGGGGTGGGTGAGGGCTGGACGCAGAACATGTTTACCTGCTTCGCCATGACCACCGTACGGGACATCCGCTTCCACTTCCCCCAGATGCCGGCCTTTGACCGCGAGATCCTCAAGGAGTGGCTCGCCTGGGACCGCAGGCGCAGCGAGTACTCCCTCGTGCCGAGGCCGGTCGTTCCCCTGGGCAGCGACCCGGACGCGGGACTGGACGTGATCGCGCAGATTAAAAACGGCAAGGGCGTCCTGTATATCTTCAACCAGTCTTTTGAAAAGGTCGAGGCCGTCGTCGAGCTCGACGAACGGGCGGGGTTCACTCCCGGCGACAAGGATGTAAACGCCTGCCTGGTCTACCCGCTCAAAGCAGCCCTGGACCCGCGCAAGCTTTCATACGGTGACAGGCTGGCGTTGCCCGTGATCGGAAAGGACTGCGCGGTGATCGAATTCGGCCTGGAGACACCCGATGGTCTGCGGGACTACGGTGAGTACGAGCAGGCCGCATCCTCCGTTCGACGCTCCTTCGCCACGGTCTTCCTGACTCCGGCCTCCGATTTGCTCCGGGCATTCGCCAAGGGCGCCGTACGGG
>SDBV01011044.1_pt1 | contig 11757 bp, 10 predicted proteins | sample 2277081 | NCBI WGS metagenome assembly SDBV01 (sample SAMN10402039, study PRJNA504765) | marine sediment metagenome | isolation source: marine sediment core GS10_PC15, 223 cmbsf | place: Arctic Ocean: Southern Knipovich Ridge | collected 2010
TGATTATGGAGGAATTATGATTTATAACAGTTCAATATTGTCAGATTGAATCCAGGCATTTTAAATAAATGAGAAAGAATAGCTTATCACGAAGGAAACTCTGAGGTAACATTTAAGGGCTCCAGTAACAGCCAGTTATAGCTCTCACGACAAAGTCTAATACATAATTCGGGTTTAAGAGAAGCAAATTCAAGGCCATCTGTTGGTTGAGACGGGTATGCAGTTTTTATCCAAATTTATTTTATCACTGGACTGTAGGTTATCAATTAACCTGATTGGGAATCGACTGCATGATAAGGGCCGTAGCGCCTATGCTGAAAGCTTTCTGCGTATGTATATGAATTGAGAGGGTCACGTACGGTCCCTGTGCCTACGCACCAGAGTGCTTCGGCCCACGGGTGAGAGAGGTTTGGGGTGAAATTCCCCTTACCTACCCGACTGTATGCTGGTGTTCATTCATTATCAGTTAAATATCATTCTTTGTAATTCAAAATCCGTCCAATCGATGCATTGCCGTTTCCGAAAAAATTAGTTTTTAGGGTCGGAAAAAAAGCGTTGAAAAACAGACAAACTCTTTTGTAATTTTTGACTGTGAGTTGGCTTGTGGGAATTGCAAATGTGCTTGGCTGTGTGGGTGGACAATTCATTTTATCAGTGTTTTAAAGTTAGTCCAAAGTATTGTTGTCATATCCAATTGGTCAAGATTTAATATAAAAGCCAATTCCTTAACAATATCTTTAATACCGAGCATTGAAAAAGGTTTGATATTAAACTTAACAAATGGGGCATCAGTTTCTAATAATAATCTTTCTAATGGAATTAGCTTGATTAATTCCTTACTAGTATTAGAATTAATCATTGAAAAATTGATTGAAAAATAATATCCATTGTCTAGGGCTTTTTTAAGCGTTGCTTTATTTCCTGAATACCAATGTAATATTACTTTCCCTTTAAAATCCTCTCCAATGATTGATACAATTTCACTTGCACTTTGCCTTGAATGAATAGTTAATATTTTATTTTCTAAAACATCACATCTTTCAATGAGTTCGGAGAAGAATGAAATTTGAAGTTCTTTGTAGGCTTTACCAGTTTTAAAATCAAGACCTACCTCGCCAATGTATCTAGTCTCATTTAGTAAAGGCCACATTTGAGGAATCAGATGTTTATATTGACTTAATAATTCGGGATGAAAACCCAACGCTGGTCTAATAAATTTGCTTGAAAGACTATCATTAAGTTTAGTAAAAAGGACTGGTAAATTTGTTACTGCTATTGTATAAATTTGATTATCATCAATTTCTTTAATGATTTTTTCTCTTGACTCAAAAAGGTCTAAATGGAAATGTGTGTCGTAAAGATTAGCCATCGTATTTATCAAGTAAAGATTTCATTTCATTCATACCTCTATTATAAACACCACAGTACTTGTCAATATTTTTACCGATAGGTCCTGATATTTGAATAGAAAGAGCTGAGTCGATTTTACTGTTTGTATAATCATTGATACCTAACTTAAAGGAACGAAGATTATTTGATGCTCCTTTTTTCTGAAAATTCTTATCTCTATAATTAGAATTGTCGGTTTCATAAGCAAATTCAATTGCTGCCCTACGAATAATACATGGCAAACAATTTCCACAATGTGATGGACAGGCATCGCCTTCATATCTACCTAAATCAGGATGTGAACATGACATGGTTTGTGAAATATTTGCCTTTAAGAATCCAGAGTCCTTACGATTCGCAATCATTTCTCCTTTTGTTTTGAATTGGTATGGGTTATACAATTTGATTTTTAAGCCAATATTTAGCATTAATTGCTGTAATAGATCCATATAATATGGGTGCGTAGTCCTTGTACTACTGCTTCCTAGTCTTGTGTTTGTGAGAGGGATATTAAGGGAAATTAATCCGTTCTCAGGGATATATAATGTTATATCTTCATTTACAGCAGAACCTAAAATTATTGCATGAGCAAAAAACATAAACGAACGAGTTCTGGTAGTATCCTCCATTTGTACGTACTTATTCGGCTTAATAGGTGAGGCATAAAAATTGTAAAATTGTTCGGAGGATAATTTATATTGTGCAATCAATTTTTCAATTACATTTTTTTGATATTGGATTACTCCTTTTCCACCTCCGTAATGACCTACAAACCACATATCCTTTTCTTTGCTTAGGATATCTATTGCGCCAATGAATGAATCTAAGCCGCCAGACAACATGCATATTGCTTTCGGTTGATGTTTTTTCTTTTTACGCTTTATGCCTTTGATTGCTCTTTCTTCCTTCAAATTTAATTCTCTCTTCCTAAACTCAAAAGTCCATAAATCTCCGCTTAAAAAGGAGAGCATTTTTTCAAGAAGAGCTTTGTTGTCATTCCATTTTTCTAATTCAAGAACAGGAATATTTAATTTTATATTTCGAGTCCAAGCATCATTCTCCTTTTGTCTTATCACGCGCCTATCTGCATAATAAACCATTAAAGAAATGTATAATAAATCAATTGCAGATTTAGAAAAATTTCCACCCTGATAGAGCTGTCGTTTGTTCTTGTCCCAAAATGTATAGTGATATTGTTTTTTTGAAAACAAATCAACTGTAAAGTCTGCATGTTCTTTTACAAACTTATCATCATCGTGTATTCGACATACTATTTCTTTCATAATTGGTCCTCCAAAACTTTATAACACTGTTGATACAAGCCTTCAACTAATACATTAACATTCTTTGTTTCAGAATAAATAATGGAAAGAGGTTTGTCTTTTAATGTCGTTGATACTTTTGTTTCAATATATTCTTTCAACTCTTTTTCAATCTTGGCAGCAGCATTAGAATTTTCAGCTTTTTTCTCAATTCTGCTTCCGACATCATGTATCAACCTCTCATAAATAAAGGTTTCGATATATTTTGTAATAAGAACTTTTGAAATGTCAGAATCAAGAGAATCTAACAATGAAATATCTTTCTTTTCATCGTCAAATTTTTCATAAATAATAGACATTGTATTTACTAATGCTTTTCGAGCCACGGAATCATCATTCAAATCGGGTGTTGGGGCAAGAACATTTACAATATCATTCAGAATTTCCTTAGGTTTTCTACCTTCTATTGGAATTTGAAAATCCTTTAAAACTTGGGTGATGCCTTTCTGTTTTACTCCACGGAAAAAATCTCCAATGCTAATTGTTGTCCTTATCGCAGATTTGGCAGATTTGGCAGCATTTTGAGAACCTCCATGACTTTTTACATAATTTGAAACAGCATTCCTTTTCCCATTACTACCTCCATTTCCGGAAGCATACTTAGACATTGAATTTTTTGCAGGTCTCCAAGAAGTATACTGAGGATTATTAGAAGATGACTCCTGCGGTGCTGATTCATTTTCATTTGGATTTTCGGAAGGATTATTATCTGCAGGCTTATTTTCCTCGGGTTGTTGTTCTGGCTTATCTTGAGGATTTGGATTGTCAAAATTTCCGTCCTCATCATTAAAATCAGGGGGCAATAATGGAGACCTGTTTGGTCCACCATACATACTTGAAGTTCCCATATTGTTTTTATTTTATATTTTTTAATTCATCAGCAATAGCACTTTTTAAAGATTTTTGAGATTCCCATTTTGTCAACAACTCGATTACTTTTGATTTATCCGTTAACTTATTTGCAAAAGGTGTAATCAATGGCATAAATGAGGCTTTGATTTTATCTACTGGAAGCCGCTCTAAAATTGCAATGGTATCAACATAAATTTCAGCTCTGGAACTGCCCCATTCAATAAAAGATTGGAATATTGATTTTTCTATCTCCGTTGATGTTTCTATTTTTGATGCTAACTCATATAGTACAGATGAAACCTCAAATTCAGAGATGTTTGAAGCAAGTTTAATAGCTTCATTTCGTAAGGTATCTGTCCCACTTAATAAGTTTTGTAGAATTTTAACAGCATCTCTGCTAAGATTCTGTGACTTGGAATATGAGATGTTTTTTTGACTTTCTCTTGAAAAGTAGAAGTAAGGTCTTAAATCCACATTCGCTAAAGGAGGTTCAATATTAGTTAGCCAATCTGCAATCCAATTATCATCCTTCCATAATTTTAATACATCAGCCTCATCCCAATTTCCTTCTTCAATTTTTATTACTTCTGCTGGCTTTCCATTTTCATTGGTTTGAAGTTGTGCTAATCTTTTATAAAACGGGTCTTTAAAGTATTCTACCAGCATTAATTTGGCTAATATTTTTCTATCTAATGGTATCTTACGATAATCTGCCATCATAATTCTCAACTCCATTGCATTGAGAAATCGTTTACAGTGTCTCGGGTTTCCATTTAATCCTTTCGCCAGAACTGAGGATATTTGCTTTGATAATGAGATTGTGTCTTTAAGTCTTTCCGCTAAATCACCTGATTTTCCTTTTATTATTTCATATGTCAACTCAAAATCAAGAAAGTTTTTTTCTTTTTCTTCCTCAATAATATCTCTTATTAAAGGTAGGTCATTATCAAAATCTTTCTCAAACAAAAGATACATAATATAAAATTCAACCTCTTTTTGTCCCAGTTGAGGAATACGAATAGGGTATTGAATCAATTTTTCCAGATATTCTTTCCCAATATCTATTTGGTTTCCTTCAACATCAGGATATTTCATTTGTACAGCATATCTAATCTGACGTTCATCTGCACCAATTACAAAAGAAGTTCCTTTGGCAAATAAGAATAAGCGAATTGCCTCTAATGTTTCAAGGATAGTTTCATGTTTGCAACGGTCTAACTCATCAATAAACACTACTAATCTTTTAATCTTTGATTGTTCCAACAAAGACGCAAAATCACTGTGAAAAGATGTTATACTTTTCCTTATATCCTTCCCTTTGAATGTTTTAAGAATATCTTCAATTTCATTTTCTTTTACTTGAGTACCTTTGGAGGATAATGCCTTTTTTATTGCACCTGCAGTAATATCTGTTGTTGTTAATACTCCTCCTGTTAAAAAGAAATCAAGTCCATATTTAATCGCTTTACTTGAAAGTTTAAAGAAATCAGTATTATCATATAATCGCTTTAGAATTCTTTTTGTTTTTGCCGGAAGCGTCCCTTTTTGACTTATTTCATCGAGGATGGAACCAATAAGAGCCACTTTGGCATCTTCATAACCTTCAAATAACCACCCATTAAATTTTAAACATAAAATATCTTTGTCAGTGGATATATCAGCCATAACCATATCCATCAAACTGGACTTTCCACTTCCCCAATCACCGTATATGCCAACAGTCGAGGGTGTTAAATCATTATTTAAAATGATTTTCTTTGTAACATAAACTAAGTAGTCAAAGTCTAAAAGATCGATATTCGTTTCACAGTCTTTCCACATAAGGATATCTTAATAATGTTAGTTTCTCAAAAGTGTGAACTGGCAAAAATTGCATTCTTTTGCAAATTTGGGATTGTGTGTTAGCTTGTGCGATTTGCAAATGTGTGTGCTTTTGTGTCAGCAGATTGGTGATATAACAGGAATCGAATCATTCTTTTGTTTTGAAAAACTGTTTGTTGCTTTTAGGAATTTGTGAACACCTTTAGCATATAGTTCTTTCAGTTTGTCTTTATTCAGATTCTTGGTTTCCATTACAACTCTTGAGAAAATAAATTGCTCATAATCATCCGTCAATAATGTGATTCCATTTTCCTTCATCTTAATAAATTCCTCCGTTCCGGGGTAAGGAGTAAGAATGCTTATTGCTAATCGCGTTGCTCCAAGTTTTGCAAGCCGAATTCCAAATTCGATCGTTTCGTTGGCTGATTCTTCCGTATCAGATGAATGACCAATAATAAACCCACAGGCAATTTGACTGATACCGGCATTTTTAGCAAAGGATACAGCATTTTCAATTTCTTCAAGTGTCGCTTTTTTTCTGACAGAATCCAATACTTCCTGATTACCGCTTTCAACACCGAATTGAACCACTTCACAGCCTGATTTCTTCATTGCTAAAGCAACCTCATAGGAAAATCTGGTTGCTCTACAAAAGCAACCCCACTTGAATTTCATTTTTCTCTCAATGATCTTTTCAGAAAACTCAAACACCCTTTTAGGAATTAAATTGAAAGTATCATCATGAAAGTCAAAATAGTTGATACCGTATTTTTCTTGAACGTGGCTTATTTCGTCAAGAACATAATCAATACTATGCTTTCTGTATTTCCTTCCGGTAACTAACGGGCAGGCGCAATATGTACAGTCATACGGACAGCCTCTCGTACTTATTATTGAACCCTTTTGGTAATACTTGTCCATGTCGAGCAATTCCCTTGCAGGGTACGGCAGGTAATCCAAATCTTTTGGCTTGTCAATTGGTGGGGTGAAAATATTGTTGCCTGATGAATTCCTGAAAGCAAGTCCTTTTATGTCTTTTATGCTTCCTTTCTTCCTGATTAAAGTTCTCGACAGATCCAATAAGGTTTGTTCCCCTTCTCCAATTGCCACAAAGTCAAAGACACCTTTTTCTAACGATTCTTCAGGTAAACTGGTAACATGAACTCCACCGACAATTGTAATAATATTTTCGTCCCAAGCCTTAAGCAGTTTAGCAATTCTAACTGCATTTGGATAGGTAGGAGTGGTGGCGGTTATCCCGACTATTTTGGGTTTTGACTTGCGGTATTCTTTCAGAATATCCTCTGGATTGGCGGCCGCAATGTGCATGTCATAGATTGCAACTTTAAATCCATTCTCTTTCAAAACCGCTCCAATGTACGTCAGGCCAAGCGGTGGGGCAGAATACTCAGGGGTCTTGATCGCTTTTGAGGAATATAGAATCGGGTAAGGCGGAACAACCAGCAGAACATCCAGTTCATTCTCACTACCCCAATTTATTAACTGTCTGTTCTTTAGCTCATCCAAGAATTCATTGACATCATTGAGTACAACATCAACTGACAGTTTTGTGCCCTCGGTCTGTACTAAAACAGCTTCTGCAATTTGAATATTGGAATGTAAACCATCACATAGTTTCCAAATGAAACTACCGACCTCATCAAGCTGGTAATTGTCCAACAACAGGTCTTGGTCAGAAAACAGATTTACATTTCCTGTTTCGTCCAAGAACCAAAGGTCAGTTAACCTTAGTGGATAAATGACCGTTTTCATTTCTGAATTTGAACTCCGTTACCATTTCTTGAGTGTTGAACAACTACATTTTGTGCCTGATTTAGCCACTCATCATCATTTTCCTCCCCTGGCAAAGGGGGTTTTTCCACCGGAGGCGGTGCAAAGTTTGTGGTTATTGGGGGCATTTTATCCTGAATCTTAATCAGTTTTGGTTTGCTGTATTTCATTTCATCTATTATTATAAAAACTCTCTACAATTCCATATATTATATCAGTATCAAGAAGCATGCCTTCATCTGATTTTCTAGGAATGTGAATTACTTTATCACCTTTATTTATTGCACTGGAAACGGAGCAATCTTTTTTTAAGGATATTAAATGTTTTGAAAAGTCAATATAATTATTTCTAATGAATAGATAATCGGGTAAAATAAACTCAAACTTCACATCCCATTTCTTTACATCAATTGATTCACCATTCATTCTTTCATACTCATAACCATCTTTTCTTTCGTAATGTGGCGTGTCATTGTACCATAAACTCTGATAACCGACAACCTTTTTATTTAAAAGAGAAATTTTATTCACAGAGTTTAGTGTGGCTGAACCCGATGGGTTATTGTACGTATCCCTTTCATCTATGTCGATACCATTCCATACAAGAAATTCTTTGTCCTGGACTTTCTCCTTTTCCTTTTTATACTTGTTATAAACATTTAGTATATCATAAAAAGTATTTCTAAATATGAGATATGTATTAAAACCTAATAATACTTGTAATGAAATTATCTTTTTAATATCATTTCTATTACGTTCTGATTCATTTAATAGAAAGAATCTATGCACCTTATTATCTCCTGTTTTTAGCCAATATGATTGAATAGCAAGAAAGGCTAACATGCTTTCAGACAACCATTGTGCCGGATGAGAGCTGTCTATTACGAATACTTCATCAATTGCTATACTTTGCTCAAATTGGTCAAATATTTCTTGAATCGGTTTAATATGATCATTATCAAATTCCTGAATATCAATTTTTACAATAATTTCTTGGCGGTCTAATAAATCTGTGATTTTTCCTGAATGGTATTGAAAAACGGCAATTAAAGATTCTATTGCTCCCATAGCAAAAGCCACAACAGGAGCAAATTTTACGGTTGCTTCAAAATAATCTAAAATTATCCCAACTGCCAATGGAACAACTATCCATAAAATAGTGCGAAATAGATTCGCAACTTTGTCATCTCGATACTTCCATGACAAAAGTTTGTCTGAGAGCTTTACTTTTTGGCTTGAACCGCTCATCTTAGTTTTAACAGTCTATGCTCAAAGTCATTCATAGCATTATAATTTTGCATAACCATTAATAAAGTTGTATTATTTACACTTGCCTGTTTTATTGTAAATTCAAGAACATTTTTCATTGTATTTCCATCCAAAGCAGAAGTAAACTCATCAAACAGCAAAATTGGTTTATAGCATTCAAATGCAAGACATGCAGCAATTGCCTGTCGCTGACCTCCTGATAATGTATTTATTTCGGTACCACCCCTGTCGTCCAGTGGTAAACCGGTTTGTTTAATGATGTTACCTTGTTTTTCAGTTAATGAACGTCCGTATGGTATTGGAAACCACCACCTTGAAGCATCAGTTAATTGAAAATTTTCCTGAATAGTCAGGTTAGGGCATGTACCAAGCATTGTATCCTGATGAATTGAACTAAACAACTTTGACCTTTTCAAAGAACTCCATTTCGCAATGTCTTTTCCCTCAACAATGATTTGCCCTGATTTAATAGGGACTGTACCCAATAACACATTCAGCAATGTGCTTTTACCTGTTCCATTTCCCCCAGTAATTACAGTAATCTTTCCTTTCTCAAATTCCACAGAATAGTCATTGAAAACAACAGTTTCATTAGGTGTATTTTCGTTGTACACCACTATTAGGTTTTTTATTTCAATGGCTGCTTTCAAAATTTTCCTTTTAAGTATGTGTCTGCTTTTGTTTTACTGAATTGGAGTGAAATTCCAATTATCACTAATATTCCTGTAGCCAATTTTAGGTCGGTAGGCGGTAGTCCAAGTTGAAGACAAATTGCAATAATTAAAAAGTAAAGAATTGCTCCAAGTAAAGCAGCGAAAAATCCACGGAACATATCCCAAGGAAGATTTTGCTGTCGTTTGGCTCTGCCCTGCAATGTTTTTCGCAAAATTTTAACTGTCAGGGATAAAATGCTTTCTCCGATTATCAAGGCTGCAAGAACCGTAATGATCATCCCTATCCCCATATTAACGTCTGCAAATCCCTGACTTTGCGCCACCATTCCACCAGCAAAAGCAACCAAGGCGTTTGCAAACCCAATTCCTATAATGTACACCCAATCAGTATTAACTCCCTGCGAACGCACCATAAATTCATTGTCTCCTGTAGCTCTGATAAAAAGCCCAAGTCTCGTAATGGAAAAATAGCAGAGCACAACCAAGAAAACTACGGCTATCCCTAAAAGGAATGCCTGCATTATCGAGTTGTCAAGATTTTCAAAAGGTGTAAAAATGGTGTCTATTCTTAACAGGGAAATGTTTGCCTTTCCCATTATTCTCAAATTGACAGAATAGAGTATGAGCATTACTAGGATCCCCGATAGAATTTTACTTATCCCAAGTTTCCGATTAAGAAATGCAGTTGTTGTACCAGCAACAAATCCTGCAGCTACAGCAATGAACATAGAAAAATATATCGAATGGTCTGATGTAAGCAATTTAGCAAGTACAGCAGCACCCAAAGTGAAAGAGCCGTCAACCGTCAGGTCAGGAAAATTCATCATTCTGAATGAAATGACGATTCCAAAAACTGCAATTGCATACAAAGCACCTTGCTGTATTGCTGTATCGAAAACAAAAGCACCCATTAATACACTTTGGAAGCAATATTCAGCAATGAATCAGGAATAATCACGTTGGTTGCTTTCGCAGATTTTGTATTGAAAAAATACTCAAACCGCTGTGCGGTGGATACAGGGATGTTTTCAGGTTTCTCACCCTTAATAATCTGATCAACTATTTTAGCAGATTCCACACCAATATCAAAATAATCAGGGCCAAGCGTACCAAAACCCCCTTGCTCTACATTGGAAGAAACTCCGGGAAGTAGTGGTATTTTGTTTTTTTCAGAGACCTTAATTACCGCATCCATAGCCGTAATTACAGTATTGTCTGCGGACACATAAAATGCGTCGATCTTACCTACCAAAGATTGCGCTGCTATATAAACTTCACTTGTATTTGAGACCGCAACGGTTATTAATTCCAAGCCTTTGTCTTTACATACTTGCTCAACTTCCTTGATGTTGCTTTCAGAGTTGGTCTCGCCCGGATTATAAACAACACCAACTTTTTTCACATCAGGTACAAGTTGCAATAATAAGTTGAACTGTGCAGAAGTAGGCCATCTATCACTTGTTCCGGTAATGTTCCCACCTGGCTTTTCCATTGAATTAACCAGACCTGCTGCAACAGGGTCAGTTACTGCACCAAATACCAATGGAATGTTAGTCCCTTTGATTTCATTAGCGCATGTTTGGGCAGTTGGGGTTGTAATCGCAAAAATTAAATCAACTTTATCGTTAACAAATTTCTTCGCTATGCTTTGAGCTACTGAGTTATCACCTTGTGAATTTTCTTGTGCGTATTTTATGTTCTCACCCTCTGTATATCCCAACTTTTTCATTTCATCAAGGAAGCCTTCTCTAATAGCATCAATTCCCGGATTGGTCATTAATTGGGTAACACCGATGTAATACGGTTGCTTCTCTTGTTCTTTTTGTTCTTGTTTGTTTGAAGAATCGCATCCAGTCATTAAGAAGGAGACTGCTATTATTATTGATATAAGATAGTGTTTCATTGTCCTATAATTTTACTGTTAAAAGAATTTGAAATTATGTTTGAATAAGCAAATGTCCTGTTTTCAAAATCGTTGGCAAAATTGCACTCTTTTGCTTGCGGTGATCTTATGCAGTGGCTTGTGGGAGCAGGCAAATGTGTGCTGTCAGAAATTTTCAAAAATGCGAAGCTGGGATTTTCTTTTTCATCCACCGTAATTGTCTGATTTATCCTGTGTCTGTCGTTATATGTCAATGTATCTACTTGCACTGTTGTCTTTTTTGCATAACCGCTAACGTACGGGTAAACCACATTTAGGGTTTATTTCACTTACAAATTAGCGGATTATTATTTTGATTCCTACAAAATCCCTTGTATAACTTAAAGAGTGCCGGCTATGCCCAATTATGTTATCTGTAATTGCCTGGTCGTTAACCCTTTTGTGATAGAAGAATTGTTTAAAATGGGGTGGTTATTTATACGAGCCAATGCTTTTTAAAACTCTTTTACGATGGCTGGCTAGCGTTTATGTATGTGACGTTGCTGGTCTTTGAAAGGTTAAATTGTCCCAAGTGACAAAACGTTGTTTAAAAACTAAACTACAAATTTAAGCTACACCCAGCAATGGCACATACATTTGTTAGCAGCTGGCCATTTACTTGCTCTTGTTAATTGGCTCTAATACATTACCAGCATTATGTGAAACTAATTTGCTTATTGGCTCATCTATTAATTCTACTTTACGAAGTTGAAAACAC
>SDBV01010860.1_pt1 | contig 11756 bp, 11 predicted proteins | sample 2277081 | NCBI WGS metagenome assembly SDBV01 (sample SAMN10402039, study PRJNA504765) | marine sediment metagenome | isolation source: marine sediment core GS10_PC15, 223 cmbsf | place: Arctic Ocean: Southern Knipovich Ridge | collected 2010
TGTTCGACGACTTCGAGCGCTCGCGTTCGGTAGCCGATCACTTCACGTTCCTGGCGACGCTAGTAGGGATACGCGCGGGATGAGCGAGAAGGATTTCTGGAACGGTGTATATGATGAGCTTGGCCTGGACGCTAGCGGAGCGCCATCTCCATCATGAATTCGAAGGTTTGATCCCCAAAACCGGGCAGGTTTTCGTGACCAAAATCCGGGTAGATTACCATATTTTTCTTAGACGATATCTGATTGTATGCCGCGAACTGCGTCGACGGCGGACAGATCTGGTCCATAAGACCGGTTGCCCAGAGAACTTCTCCCTCGATACGATCACTTAGATTTTTTATGTCGATGTAGCCCAGTTTGTTAAACACACCATTTTCATTCTGATGCCGCGGATCGAAACGGCGAAAATAGTCGGTGAGTTCTTGGTAAGCGCCTTTGCAAGGTCCATCTCCCAAACTCGTTGATAATCCGATAAGAAGGGGAATACTGGGGCGAGACGATTTACCCCGGATGCAAGGCTTGCGCATGCAACCGTCAGACCACCCCCCTGAGAGCCTCCCATGACGCCAATCTGTGTTTCATCAACATGATCCATGGACTGAGCTATTCCGACCAGCTGCGCTGTATCGAGGAAGATGTGTCTGAAGAGCAAATTCTCGGGGGCGTCGTCGAGTCCTCTGATGATGTGCCCGTGAAGAGTGTTTCCTTTCACCCCACCGGTATCCTCCGACGATCCTCCCTGCCCTCTACAATCCAAGGCGAAGACACTGAATCCCGCCGCGGCGTAGGGAAGCTTGTCGAACCAGTCACCGGCGCCTCCGGAATAGCCGTGAAACTGCACAACCGCGGGTTGTTTTCCAGAAACCTGCGTTGGTTTTACGTACATGGCGTGTATACGTGCGTCGCGGACACCCGTGAAATAGAGATCGTAGCACTCGGCAAATGGAGCTTCAAAAGAGTTTTTTTTGAGCACCAGATCTGATTTTGTCGATCTCATTTCGTCGATGGCTTGGTCTCAATATCGATCGAAATCCTCCGGCTTCGGATTCGTTCCGTTGTACTGTTTTAGTTTTTCCAGTGGCATTTCAAAAAGCGGCATGTCTGCTCCTTGTGGTGGTCATTCTATTTGCTCAGTTTTGTATCGGATTACCACCGAGATTGGTATACAAAAATCAGGGCTACCCAAGGCCATGGAGGTCCGATTACTGCCGGCGCTCATAACGATTGAATAGGCTAGACGAATATAACAAGTGTTCCATCATCGTTGAATTGACGAGAATGTGGATATCGGTATATTCTCGTTTCCAAAATAAAGGAATTGTCATATTGAACTGGAACAATCTGAAGCAGAACTCGATAATACTGCGTCTGGAAAGCACCGGAAAATCGGCGGCGATTCAAGAAATGCTCGAACGGGCTCCAGTGTTCAAGAAAGTACGAGATCTTGAAAAACTCGAGCAGGCGATCCTCTCCCGCGAGAAAGTGATGAGCACCGGATTGGGCCGCGGTGTCGCCATCTCTCACGGCGTGGCACCCGGGATGTCTGGGGTTATCGTGGCATTGGGTCTGTCTGGAAAAGGAATCGATTTTGATGCGCTGGATGGTAAGCCCGTTCACATACTCTTCGTTGTGGTAAACTCAAGGCTCAAACACGGCGAATACCTGGAGGTCCTGTCTATACTCACGAAGCTCATGAGAAGCGAGGATGTCAGAGAAGACGTGCTTTGCAGTTCATGCGGCGACGAGGTGGAGAAGGTTCTTCACGATGCAGCCCGGAGAGCTGTCGCCACCGCATAATCAGAACGGCTATAGAATCCTTTGCCCGCTGTTAGTAATCTTTCACAAGGTCCCGAACATGCACCACCTGGCGGGTTTCAAAACTCCTGTTCGCCGCAATCCCGGTTAGGACCGACGCGGCCCCGGCTCGGTGATCGGCGGCCTGTTTGAGAGGATCTGCTTGGTCTCCGATGAAGATATCCTGAAGCAGACGAGTGTCTCCGCCACCGTGACCGCCTTCCCCCGTCTCTTCGAGCGGAATTTCCATTGGCTTTCCCCAGTGAGGTCTGACGAGTATCCTCACCGGCTCCTCGACCGCGACGTCCTTCGCATCCCGGATCTCCGGCTGATTGTGATCGGCCTCCGAGCCCGATACGTATGCGTTTTCCTGAACCTGGAACTCCAGGCGGCCCTTTGTGCCGTTGAAGGCGACGTTAAATCCTTCCCAAGGCGAATACGCTGTGAGATGGTAAGACATTGTGACTCCGTTTTCATATCCAACGAGGACCGCCATGTCATCCTCAATGGAAATGCCGTCGCCAAAAACACTTTGATCTCTCCGGTAACCATCTTCTTTCTCGGCGTTCAAGTAGAGGGAGGAAAGACGTTCATCGGCACTGAGATCCAGTGAAAACGGATCTCCCGCCGCGTTTGGATGTTTGGTTCCCCTGTCGTAGAATCGTACTACTCCTCGCTCTTCGGCATTTTCCCTGCCGTAAAACACCAGGTTACCCATACCGAAGACGTGTTCCGGTCGGCTGTCGATCCACCAATTTACGAGATCGAAATGATGAGTGGCCTTGTGCACCATCAGGCCTCCGGAGTTCCTCTTATCGCGATGCCAGCGCCTGAAGTAGTCGGCCCCGTGCTTGGTGTCGAGAAGCCATTCGAAGTGGACCGATTTTACCGTCCCGATCACGCCATCCATCAGAAGTTCCTTTACTTTACTTGCCCGGGGGGAGTAACGATAGTTGAATGTAACTCTGAGCTTTTTTCCTGTCTCTTTGATAGTGTCAAGGATCGCGTTGCATTTTTCCGCGTCGACCGTCATCGGTTTTTCGGTGATCGCATCGCAACCGGCCTTCATTGCTCGGATTATGTAACGGTGATGTGTTCTGTCCACACTCGTCACGATCACCGTATCGATTTTCTGCTCGCGGATCATGTCCTCGAAATGGTCCGGCGTATACGTGGGAAGAGGTCCTATGGAGTGATCGTTCTTAAGTTTCTTGTTGTAGTAGTCCATTCGCACTTGGTTCACGTCGCAAAACGCTCTGAGCTCACCGTGTTTACGGAAATCACCTGCCAAGGCGTCTGTATACATGCTGGATCGACCGCCAAGACCGACGATAGCAAAGTTTTTTGTTGGCATTATCTCTCCTGGTAAGAAGGTATTGCCTCGAATACTATCACGTATGAATGCTTTCAGGTAATGTCTCTTGACCGCGTATCTGCGGAAACTGCTCGGGTTGCCTCGAGTGTCCTTTTACGCCGTGCTGAATTGCTTGCGCCGGCCGCGGTTTGTCCGCTACACTATTCTTGTTTTCCGCGCCACGCGCGGTAAGATGTTCTGAACAAGGAAGAACTATTATGGAAAAGGTTAAGATTGGGATAATCGGCATCGGTGGTATGGGAAGCAGTCATGCCAGGAGCCTATCCTCCGGCAAGGTGGCGAATGCCGAGTTGACCGCGGTTTGTGACGTGAGAAGCGAACGTCTCGAATGGGCAACCGGCGAATTGGGCAAGGAAGTTAAGCTGTTTGAGGATGCGGAGGCGCTCTTTGCTTCCGAGTCCTGCGACGCGGTTATCGTCGCGACTCCTCATTATGACCACTCGCCGCTGGGTATAAAAGGATTCGAGCACGGTCTGCATGTGCTCATCGAGAAACCCGCAGGTGTGTATACAAAGCAGGTTCGAGAATTGAACGAAGCGGCGGCGAAGAGCTCGAATGTCTTTGGTATTATGTACAATCAACGAACACGGCTGGTGTATCAGAAACTTAAGAAGATGATTGAAGACGGTGAGCTGGGGGACATCCGCCGAACGAATTGGATAATAACAAGTTGGTACCGTCCCCAAAGCTATTTTGATTCCGGTGGCTGGCGCGCCACGTGGGGCGGAGAGGGTGGTGGTGTGCTCCTTAATCAGTGTCCTCATCAACTTGATCTGTGGCAGTGGATGTGCGGAATGCCGACAAGGGTCAGGGCTTTTCTCGCATTCGGCAAGTATCACAATATCGAGGTAGAAGACGACGTTACCGCCTACGTGGAATATCCGAATGGCGCCACTGGCGTGTTTATTACATCCACCGCGGACACACCGGGGACCAACAGATTGGAAGTTACAGGCAACAACGGAAAAATCGTAGTCGAGAACGACAGCATGGTATTCTGGCGACTCGAAACCCCGGAACGTCAATTCAACTCGGAGTACAAGGGTGGTTTTGGTGAACCCGAGAATGAGCGCATAGAGATCCCGGTAGAAGGAGAGAAGGGTGGGAACCACGAGATAATCCTCAACAACTGGGTTTCTGCGATCCTTACAGGTGAGAAGCTGATCGCACCGGGTGAGGACGGGATAAAGGGTCTCGCCCTATCCAATGCAATGCACCTGTCGAGCTGGCTCGACGAATGGGTCGAGCTTCCTCTTGATGAGGATATCTACATTGCAAAGCTGAAGGAGAAAGTCGAAAGATCCACCTTTAGCAAGGCGATCGGAAAAGTACACACAATGGAAGTGAAGGGATCTTTCAGGTAGACTTACTCAGCCCCGTTCATTGCATAGTGGATGGTCGAAAGTGCCATCCTCCATTTTTGATTGATCATTGGCTCGGTGCAGAAACACCCTGCGTTGTTCAGCGGTATATCTTCGGTAATGATATCCGCGACGCTCCGACCCTGCAGCTTTGGAAATTCCGAAAGAGACGCTATAAAATCGTCGCCGCCGTTGCGAACGCTGCACATTTCTTTGGCGCCTTCGAGCTGGTCCTCGGGTATTTCGATCCACGCTTTGTTGACCAATGGCTCGCCCCTTTCGGATCGAGAGATATCGAGTTCGACGTGCAGGTATGCCTTGAATGGGGTACCACCGTTGTTGCAAGTGCTCCCGTTGAAGAGAAACCTATAGTGAGCTGTTCCGTTTGCATGATCCACCATATCCAGGTTGTTGTTCTTCCACTTCTGGAGGGCCCTGACAGCGACAGGGTAGACAAAATCTTTGGTCATGTACCGTCCTTATGCACTGGGTATACTGTATAACTTATATAACAAATAGTCTATGTAGCAAAAAACTGGCGCAGTCTCTCCTTGATGTATCAGGGATCGGTAGATTGGTCAACCACGATTGCGATTGCTTCCCTTAGTCTTTCGTCCAATTGCAGCTTTTCACATAACCGGAGATTGCCTGTTTTGGACTGTGAAACAAGGTGTATTATTGTGCTCCATCCCAACCGGAGCCGCTTCGCCTTACCGGCATCTGACGTCAGCATATTCGGTTAACAGAATCGATGGAGTTGCCTTCGGCGCCTCGTGTTCGGTATAATCATCGCATATCTAGGAGCGTACAGATGAAGATAGCAATCGGTTCCGACCCGAATGCCGGGGCACTGAAACACACGATAATCGATCACGTGAAGTCTCTCGGCCACTCCATCGAAGACTTAGGAAGCGAGGACCCTGTCTATGCCAATGTGGCGTTCACGGTGTCAGAACGCGTGGTGGTCGGAGAGTTCGATCGGGGTGTTCTCGTCTGCGGGACAGGGATAGGAATGTCGATAGCCGCAAACAAAGTACCGGGTGCCGACGCGGCACTCTGCTCAGACACATACTCTGCTGAGCGCTCGGTGAAAAGCAACAACGCAAATATCATGACCATGGGGTCGCAGGTAATCGGACCCGAGCTTGCGAAGACAATGGTAACCGTCTGGCTCGAGGCTACCTATGATCCGCTGGGTCGTTCGCGTCCAAAGGTTGACCGTATCGGAGAGTATGCGAAGGCGCATCAGAGGACCTCTTCAAGGACGTAAAACACGTTTTGATCGGTGCCAAAGACGATCCACTTGCCCGCCACCACGGGGCCGCTGAGTATCGAACCTTCGATGTCCAACTCCCATAGTGTTTTTCCACTTCTTGCCGACAGGCTGACAATTCTCGGCGGGGTTGAGCCTGGAATGGAACCCTCGATCGTTCCGGAAAGATTATCACCATGTATACCAAAGTAGACTCTGTCTTTGGCAACCGTCGGGGAACTGGATGTAGGAAACTGAAAGGTGTGCTCCCAGGCGATTGCGCCGGTGTTCTGCGAGTAGGCTCGGGCCGTGGTATCCCCGCTGGTAAAAATAACCAGGTTTTTCCAGAGCGACGGCGCCATGTAGTCCAGAATTTCCAGGTTGTTTCTGAAGAGGGTATACGGGGATATGGTCGTTCTAATGCCAATTTCCGATGTGGCTGTATTCTGCCAAATGACCGCTCCGGTCTGCCGGTCAAGGGCGTAGTAGGTTAGATCGAAGGGGTCTGAAGGAAACGCGATGGTGCCGTAGAAAAGGTACTTCCCGCGCAAGGCCGGAAAGGAGTACCAAACGGCGTCGTCGTCAAAAGTGTTGAGCAGCCAGAGGTAATTTCGGTTAACGATATCGTAAGCTCCAAGTGAACGCGGGGTATTCTCCGGGCCGGGGGCGAAATACATTACATCCTCGTACATCTGGAACGTGTGCCTAAGCCAGACGTAGTTTGTAATGCTGAATTGTTCCACTCCATTGGTATCGAAGAAATACGTGGCTCCGGCGTCGCTCGTGAAAACCACGAAATTTTTGTATTTGATGGTCGAGGACTGGACGGTGCGACCCGTATCGAAGGACCATTTTAGTTCGCCTGTTGTGCGGGAAACCCCGTAGAAGAAGCCGTCATTCGAACCAAAATAGACGTTTTCTTCATCCACGGCGGGGACTGAATTGATCGGTCCTTCGGTCCTGAATACCCACCTCATGTATCCGCTTTCGATATCGAGTGCATAGAAATTTCCGTCATCGGAACCGAAGTATATTGTATTGTCCAAAATGAGCGGTGGATTGAAAGTCATCGCCGGATCTTCTTGATGCTGGAGCCTTAGCTTCCACTTAACGGCTATAGGCGGCTGTATGGATGTCCGTGTATAGCCCCTTCCTTGATCGCCCCGGAACATGAGCCAGTCGGATCTGTTCGAGCACGATCCAACCACCCCGATAAAGCATATTATCAGTGATAATCTGGCGACAGCGCGGGCCATCAGTATCTCAGGTCCTTTAGACTGAAAATTCTTCTCAGGGTTCCCTGCAGACCTTTACGTCTCGCCGATCCAACCACGTTTCGATATTCGTCTCTTATACTGTCCAGATCGTTTTCCCGTTCCGCACCTTCGAGCCTTTCTCTGTAGCGGAGCCTGGTGTAGAGCTCGGAAAAAGACCCGAGCTCCGGGTGGCTTTCCGCGTATTCCATCGAGGTCTCCGCAGTCGATTTGATCCGATAGCCCTCAACGGCAAGCCTCATGAGCAGCAGCGTATAAAGCGCGCGAAGCGCACGGACCGACTCTCCCTTCGACAGAGACCGAAGAAATAATAGCCTGCCGAATCGGAATGTGTACGCTCCCACGACACCTGCTACGAGAAGCACGAGAAGGGATTGTAGTGCAAGGAGCCACGGGAAAATAAACGCTCTGTTCTTCACGTCTTGTGGGTCTATGATGGGAATGACAATATCCATCGAATTGGGATCAAATCCCGCTGCCGGCGGAAGTGCTGTGGCGGTTGTCTCAATGTCTATCCAACCGTACCCGGGCATGTACACTTGCACCCAGGAGTGACGGTGTGCGGTGGTCACAAGGAACATTTCATCCAGAGAGTACTGCTGGAGAGGCTCTATCGCCTCCTGAAGGGCCATCAGCCCCTGCCGGTGCTGAGGGGTTTGGAGCCCACTGGAGGCGAGGTAGCCGGTAACAACCCGTGACGGGATGCCCGCCAGCCTCGCGAGGATCGCGGTGGAATTTGAGAACTCGGTACAGTCGCCGTCTCGGGAGGTAAAGAGAAAATCCACTATGCGATCGACCGAGACATCATCGGTGAATCCGATGTTGTACTGAAACGTAGAATAGCTTTCCAGAATCGCTTCGAGCTTCTCGTAATAGGTCTGTTCGTCGTTGACCACCGAGTTGAAGTAGGTTAGCAGGTCGTCTCGAAGTTCGTCCCGCAACTCGACTTCGAGGTAGGACGATAGATTCTCTCTATCAGAATCGTTTAAGCCTATTATCGTTCGCCATTGGTCCTCGGTGGTCTGCGAGATGGCTGATCTAGATGCGTAGGAGAAAGCAAAAGGATGATACACCTTGTTGAGTATCGTCGGTTGGACCGCCAAGGGCTGGTAGGGGAGGTATCGGTTTGACTCGGTGGAGAGAAAGAAGACATCCACGGGCGTTCGTCCGGTATCAATACTTGGAGCTGGATTCTCCCATGTTTCTATGATCCGGAGGTAGGTTAGCTCGTTGAGTCGATTATCTCTACTGAGCCGAAGGCCCCGATAAGGATCGAAATCACCGAAATACCCGTCAGCGGCGTATACCGGATCCTGTGTGCTCACCACCACCATGACGGCGTACTGTCGGTTTTCGCCTTCTCCCTGCCCTTCTCCTTCACGAGGCTCTCCGCCTTCACCATCACTGGGCTCCTGACCGCCGGAGTCTCCTGCCCCTGGGCGTCCCCTACTGTCCCACTGTTCGGCAGGTATACCTTGGAGCCTCGGAGTCCGGCCTGAATCTCCATCTGCATCGCCTTCCCCCGTCTGCGAGTCGCCTGAGTTTCCGTCCTCTCCTTCCTGTTGGTCTGGGAACTGATCCGATCTGAGGTTCCCTCCTTCGAGGCCGTTCCCGTAATCGTCAAGCGGCACAAAATCGGGATCGGGAGGATTTCTCAGATCGTTCAGGGATATTGAGTGATTAACAAAATCCACCGGCATAAAAAGGGCAACGGCGATACCTATGGCGGCGGCTATGGTGAGAAAGAGAGCGAGCTCCCTACCACCACGTTTGCGGAGTCCCTCCCCGTAGAGTGAGAGATAAAGCACAAAACCGTGAAGCAGAATAAGGCCGATGCCGATTGCCAGGATTCCTTGAGTTACCGCGGAACTGGCATCCGCGAATTGTTCCGAAGCTCGAGAAAAACTGAGCAGTTTCACAAGCAGCCAGACCAAAAGCGGTACCTCAGCGAACAAAAGCGGACGGGCGATGCCCCGGCTCCTCCACACCAGGACGGTCGACAGAAACGAAAGAGCCTGAACGATGAGGAAAAGCCCGATCGGGCCGTTCAAGCCGGTGAGGAGGATAACCGATAGGGCCATCGCGCAGACAGACGAGCCAAACCAAGTTTTCCATCCGAACCGAGGCGGCGATAGGAAAAACGCGATGTGCATCTGCAGAGGTACGAATAGAAACCAAAGCCATCTTATCATTGAGTCATATGAAACAACCACCGCGGGATGAAAAATGGGTATTCCAACTGCCACGAGATATATCAACAGCCGAGAGTAGAAGAGGACGAGAAAACGTCGATTATACAATTCTCACCTCCAGCGGATCGTCTTCTAGAAGAATTCCCTCCGAGATGCCGATGCCCGGATTCACCGATAGTGGATCTCTTCTGAAAATCCACCTGCCACCGATAATAGGATCGTCCTTGCCGTTCCAGAGTGATCTTTTCAACCTGTACCTTGCTCCGTTTCCGCGCTCTGGTATTGCTACCCGGTAGATATGAGCTTGGGCCCCGGGCAGGCTGGCTGACAGGAACGCCGGTAGTCCCGTGTCGTACGCGGTTGTAAAGATGAATACATCCCCCGGATGCATATCGTCGGGAGCATTGATCGCCTCCCCTCTGGGATTTCTGAAATGAGTCGATGCAATTTCGGCGCTGAACGTGTCAATATCTTCTTCGGTCTCGAGTTCCTTCAGATCGTTCCCGATGAAAACAGAGAAATTGTACTCACCATGTTCTTTCTTAATGGAACGGAGAAAATAGAGTAGCGCGCTTTTGCTCTGATCTAGGAAGAAGACCGACCGAAGCGAATCAAATTGCATGGATGTGTATGGTCTGAAGTGAACGGTAATGATTTTCGTTTTTTCCTGGGTAACAGGCGAGATACGGGTGAAAAGCTTCGAGAACCTACTGGACGCCTTCCAGTTGATATCACGGTGACGGTCGCCGGGAATATATTCCCGCATAAAATAGCGTTCTATGTCGGAGCTCTTCATTCGGCTCTGGTTTTCATCGCCTTTCTGGGCCTCGACTTTTGGAGTGTCTCGATCGGAGATCAGTGCGGGGCGAACTACTATACTGCGTTCAAACAGGATTCTTTGTGCGCCTCGGGTCAAACCAAAGACATCTTTTACCGCCATGCTCCCTTTGCCGTGAAATACGCCGCATACCGGAAATCGTAGCGGAATGGCGATGCGTTCCCCTGTGCCCGAAGTCTCCCGGTGGTATCTGAATGCGGCATCACGTCCGGCTGATAGTGGCCCCCGCAGGATAAAGTGAAGCCTAAAGAAAGGAAGGGTGCTGAATCCGGAAACCAATACATGATGGCTCAACGCGTGTTGTCGCGCATACAGAGGTTCCGAGGTGTCCCAATCTACGCGCGCCTTAGCCAGCCTCGATGCCTGGATGCGGGAAGTGGCAGCGAGCACCAGCAGCACCGTAATGATGAGGCTCGAGAGAAGAAAGGAATACGGGTTGCCCGATGCAAACGCGGTGCCGGTGAGATACACACTTAGACCCAGAAGCATCGTTCCCGGAATGGTAAAGGGGTAGTAGTGAAAATAACGCTTGATACGCTGAAGTTGAAACGGGAGCCCCGAGGGTCTCAACGGCGAGGTTCCACAGGAACTGTGCTCAGTATCGAGTCGATGACCGAATTCGGAGTCATATCCGGATCCCGCATGATCAATCTGTGAGAAACAGCGTTGTGGAACACCTCTTTGACCATGTCGATTGTCACGAAATCTAGCCCCCGAACCAGAGCGAGAGCGCGGATCAACCTTGAAATCTTAACGCCGGTCCTCGGGCTTGCACCGGTTTGTACTTCAGGATGGTGTCGGGTCTTGCGGACACAGTCGACGATATATTTGACTACTTCTTCGTGGAGGGATACCTGATCGACGACACGCTGCCACTCAATGATATCCTCCGATTTTACCACCGCTCTGAAGTTCCGCCAGCCGTCATCCCGGCCATGCTGTTTCACGATCAAAATTTCATCCGATGTGTCCGGATAGCCCATCGAAAGCTGAATCATAAAACGATCGAGTTGAGGCGCCGGTAATGGGAAGAGATGAGCCCCTTTCAGGTTCATCGTCGATATTATGAAAAACGGATCTTCTAGATGATATGTTTTCCCCTCGACGGTTACAGTCTGTTCTTCCATCGCCTGGAAAAACGATCCTTGAGTCTTAGGTGTAAGCAGGTTGATCTCGTCACAAAGGACAAAATGGGCGAAGATCGGGCCGCGTGTAAAGACAAGGTCGCTCGACGAGGAGTCGATCCGCGTGTAGCCCAGGATATCCTGAGGAAGCAGGTCAACCGTACACTGTATACGACTAAACGGCTCTACCTCGATGCCCTCAAAAGAAACATCCGTTTCTTTCCAATCTATGGAGGCGGCCAACGCCCTAGCCAGAGAGGTCTTTCCGACTCCGTGAGAGTCGGCAAGCATCACGTGCCCTCCGGCAATCTGAGCCGCTATCATGTACTCGAGTTTTAGCGCGTCAATGTAAATAACTGAACGAATATTGTCTATGAGTTTGCGGGCACCAACCTGCACATACTCTGCTGTTGCTGCAATGTTTGCGGTATTCTCCATGTTCACGCCTACCTGTTGTACCAAAGTAAATTGGGTATAGTGGAAAGTCAAGATTCCTTGATCGAGTCGTCTTCATCCAATAGTATTGGGGTACTATGCAACGAACTC
>SDBV01011045.1_pt1 | contig 11756 bp, 14 predicted proteins | sample 2277081 | NCBI WGS metagenome assembly SDBV01 (sample SAMN10402039, study PRJNA504765) | marine sediment metagenome | isolation source: marine sediment core GS10_PC15, 223 cmbsf | place: Arctic Ocean: Southern Knipovich Ridge | collected 2010
TCCGTTTTGGCGGATCGTCACGATCCTGGTGAAATGGAGTATCGCCTCCATCCCGGCAATGATCGTTTTGATCATCCTTGCAGCGCTTTTTGGAGCGATTGTCACCGGACTCTTGGGGCTGGTTCTCGCCCTGTCCGTCCTTTGACTTGTCGTCTGATCCCTGCCCTTGCCCCTGGGCTTGCGTCTGACCGCCCTGGTCTTGCGCTGGTTCATGTAATTTTGCATAGATTTGCTCGGCTGGTTTTCCCGCGAACCGCGAATCTAACAGCGGTTCGGGTTTCTTGGGCAACACCATCCCAGCTTCAACGATGATCGAGTTAATGGCGTAGTCACATGCCTTGTTCCATCTTTTGTGGTCCCGACCGTCCTTCCGCCAGGGGTGCCCCATGGCAATGTGCAAGACCTCGTGGCAGACTGCCCCCATAGTCTCGGGAATGGTAAGCGAATCAATGAACTCAGGATTGAATCCCAGTATTTTCCCGTTTGTCCAAGTCGTGGGCCGGTTCTTGCCCGCCTGTGGTTGTAACTTCAAGGCCAGCGAACCAAAAAACGGCTGCTCAAGAATTAGATTCGTCCGCGCCATCGTAATTTTTTGTTTTGCGTCTGCCATGATTATCTCCTTTCCATGAATGCGGATAGATCTGCCTCGATCTTGGCTGCCTGTTTTGCCACCTTGCGGCGTTTGGTTTTATCCTTTCTCAATTCTTCCGGATCCTGATCGCTCAAGGTTAGCTCGATCTCATGCCTTATGGTTTCAAGCCTTTCGTCATTGGTGAGATTGAGCCTGGGAATTAACGCGCACAGCTCTTGCAGGTTCTCCACGAGGGAGTCCTTAAAGGTCGCATCTTTCCCGTGTTTCCCCTTGCCGTTCAACCGCTCAACCATATGACAAACGCCCTTATGGAGCCGTTGATAAAGGTCATGCACGGCGTCCACCACTGCTGCATGGGTGTCTCGCTCGATCCGTGCGCGGATTTCCTCCACGTCGTCATCACCAAGGGAGACCCGAAAGTCCGTAGCGTCTGGTAAGGGTAGAACCTTTAGATGGAAACCAAATTTGTTTGGCAGGTCGGCTGCTTTTGGATAGTCCTCTTCTCGATAGAGACTGCCGGAAACCGTTTTGGCCGTGTCGTGCAACTGGGGAAACTCGGAGATAAAAACCTTGACGGCTTGCTCAAAGGCATATCGGTGCTTTCGCATTGTGTCCGAGTAAACAAAATAATTCTGCGCCGTAAGAATCCGGCAGCCTTCATCCGTCCACGGTAAAGTCTGCTCATAATGAAATGACTTCGCCTGGCCTAGGGCTTGATGGACTGCTTTGTAGCTGGGCGCATCAATCGGCAAGAGGTTTTTGTTGTAACGCCCGGCCTTGTCCGTCGCGTTATGGTTGGCGGCCACCTCGTCGCTGACCTTTCGGTCAAACTTTCTAGCGACCCAACTGCTGATCGATAGAGAGACAAGCATTGCTTTGGTAGATAATCCGTTTTCCATTGAATTAATCCTCCTTGGATTTTAATTTAGTTAATCTTCTTCACCTGAAATCAGCTTGCCGATTTCGGTGGACATCATTTCAATATACGCTGTGGTGTCACAAATCTTTTTGTTCCGTCTAACGGAATCCCGCACCATAAGGACTGCAAACTCTCCGCGTGAAATGGGCTGGGCCTGCTCTAGCCGCTGAGCATAGGTTTTGATCCGCGCAAAGTTGTTGGGGTTCGCCTTGGCTGCCAGCCCCACCGATACGGCATAGAGGGCGCTGGGCTCTATCGGGATCTCCGCGTGGGTGGGATCTGCCAATATGGCGTCAAGGGACGGAAGATCACGGTAGATTCTGAGAAACCCCGTGAAATCCGCGGCCGCTTCTGCACCAACGGCCCCTGAAATCGCGGCTAGCTCGATGTTAGCAGGGAGTTTTAATGGAATAATCTTTCCAACGGCCGCCCACGTCCTCGGACAGGGTGAGTTGACAAGATCCAAGGTGGGTTCGAATTTGTGGAGGAACTCAGGTCTGAATCTGAGGAAGGCTATCAATTCCGGCGGTTGATTCGTGCGGATTGCCCATTGACACCAATCGTCAAGGTTGGGATCCACGGAGATGATGGTCACGAATCGAGATTTGACCGGCTCAAGGATACCAGATACCCCGGCTCGATCTGTGCGCCGGTTGGTTGCAGCAAAAAAAGTGAGACAGTCTGGAAGCTTCTTGCCATTAGCACGTCTGGCGAGAAGCAGCTGCATAAAGCTAGCCTGCACCGCCGGCGCGGCCTGGCCGATATCATCAAGAAACCAGATGGTGGGCTTTTTAGCGTTCATCGCTCTATACAGATCTTCAAAGGGAATAAAGGTCGCAACCTTCGCCCCCTCTTTCGGCCATGGCAATCCTTTGGCCTCTGTTGCATCTGCTACGACGGGGTGGGAGACAATCAGGTCTGCCTTTGCATATTCGGCTGCCTGGTCAACCAGGTCAGATTTACCGACGCCAGGAGCTCCCGTTAAAAGCACCGGGTACCCAACGGGAACCATTGCGGCTAAAAGTTTTGTTACATCGTTTGGTCTCATAAAACCTCCTTGGTTATTGGCTGGACTTACCAGCGTGTTATCTCGACCATTTTCGCCCAGCGGCCTCCCAATAGATCTGCTTCGCTTCGCCCACGGTAGCGGTAAGAACCCGTTTCCTAATGAGATGGATTGCATCAGTCGCGGTTAGGCGTTTGATCTCTCTGCTACCGATACCCTGGAGATTAAGCAGTGGCTTTAGCTGTCTTTTTCTTTTTCGATCCACCATTCTCTCCTTTCTTATTTCCATTTGTGACCTCAATAGTCCTAAAGAAGTTGTCAGCCGTGCGCCCTGTAGGATTTCCGTGCTGGCTGAGAATCCAAATCATGGCTTCCCGGATGGAATGGGTCCCTTTACCATTAATGGACCAACCATCCTTGCCCCTCGCTAGGGCATATTTGGTGCCCTTAAAGACCCGCGTGAATTTGTCGGGCAATTTGGCATCTGTCCACCCGCCCTTTAAGGGTCGCTCGGTGCGAGCCACCTTTTTGCCATTGCCATTTTTCTTTATTTTACCCATGACTATTTCCTCCTTACCCAAGATCTCATCGACCTGGGTCGTTGGTGCGATGTTTGCCACATCTGCACTGCCAGTATTAATAGTCACCACGCGCGCCTTCCCCTCATCGTCATGCATAAGCACGTCTCGAGGTTTTGGCTGCACGCGGTAGCTCACCCTCACCCTGCCGCTATCAACCGACAAAATGGTTCCAATGCGATTGTCTACGCGGAAGATATCTCCCACCTTTAATCTGCCAACTGTGATCCCCTGGCCTTCCTGATATCGCTCATCCCAGGTTTTCTCTTGAACTGCCGTTTGCATGGGTTCCTCCTTAAATTTATTTTTCTTCTGACTCATTGCTCCCCCCATTCACCGCGGTTTGGTATCCCATCTTTTTTAAAGGGTCAATTGAATTAATTTTCTCATATGAGAAACACTGCACAAAAAAAGGGATGCTAGAAAGAGAGCCCCAATTCCTTCAATTTCTTCATTGCCATTGGGCTAGGTTTAGACTCGTCATTTTCCCAACGATACACGCTCGCTAAAGAGACACCAATCTTTTGCGTTAAGGTTTCCCTTGACCACCCGTTTTGCTCTCGCAGCTTCTTTATTGCGCTAGACAGACTGATCTTTGCCATCGGCAGCATTTTCTCATATGAGAATGACGAGGTCAAGCGAAAAACCGTTATTTTTCGACTATTTTACCTTGTAATAATAGATAGTTAGCGAGGTTTCTGGGCTTTCCAGCGTCCCGATGGGGTAAAATACCCCTCACCTTGTCTATAGCTGGACGGTTGATCTATCGCTTAACACCCGTTTTTGACCCATTTGTGAGGGTAATTTGAGGAGGGGAATTATTGCAGCCCGATCACATTCCAGAAGAGAGCTCGCTGGGCTGCCCCTCGATTTCGAGCCTCTTGGAGCAATCGCCATGCCTTGGCCTCATAGTTGGGGCAGATCGGGAAAGGGGCCTCGACCTTGCAGAGGGTGGAGAGATCTTTAAAACCTGAATCAACCAGGATTACATTGGGAGGGAAATCTTGCGCGTCATGGGTGCTTTTCAATCCAACGGTTACCCCGACAATCTTTGGCTCCGGGAATGCCTTGCCGAGACACCGAGCCATCATACCCGTCGATGTCGCACACCAGATATCATCTATTGAGCCAACTTTTTTCTTGACCTTTTTCATGGCCTCGATAAATGGCTCCTCGGCTGCCGGCACGTCGAAACCTAACGGCAAGAAAAACGCTCCCGATTCCTCGGCATATTGTTTTGCCACGCTTTTTACGTGGCTGATATAACCAAAGGGTTTGACCCAATGCAGAATCGCACCGTTAGCTTTTGCCTTTGATTGGCGGCGGTTGAGTTGTTTTCTCGCAGCATAGAAAAGATGGATCTTGATTCCTAATTCTCGACCGACGACCGACAGGGCAAGCTGGGCCCCACCATCTGCCGGGCTGGGATAGACGATCTCTTTATGGCCTTTAACGATATATGGAAGAAAGCGGACCTTGCTGCCGCCCTCCACCAGGTCCTCGCGGACAACGAAAATGGACCCGTGCTTTTCAACGATGGGATCCTGCTTCCAGGGATACATTTATTTCTCGAATATAAAGACCGGCTCCACCTGCTTACGACCATCATTCTCTGGGGAATCATCTACCATGCTGCCGATTTCCAGTCCTTTGCCAAAACGATTCGTGCTGATTTTCAGCATAACAGTGTCTGCGTGCTTGAAGCCTATGGCCTCGGCGTATTGAACGACAAGGATCTCCAATGGATAGACGGTATTCTTTTCCTTGATGTCGGCTATGTTGACGGCACAGACGCTGCCTTTTTTAAGACAGGCGAAGGATCTCTCCAAAAGGGTCTTTAAAAACTTCTCCGTCCAATCCTTGAATTTCGGATACCGTTTGAAAGATTGCCCAGAATCCTCCGAATACAATTCCTTATTGAAATAGGGCGGCGAGGTGAAAACAAAATTGACCCGGTTGACCAGGCCCAAGGTCTTTATGTTGATATCCTCAAAGGGTTGTTGGATAAGCTGCACGCTATCATCCAGTGCCAGATTTTTAGCCAGCGAACGATTCCCCTCAACGGCCGTTTTGTTGGGATCCACGCCGACATATTTCCCACCCAACCTCGATGCAATCCAACCGACCAGGCGGCCACCCCAACCACAGCAGGGATCCAGAACAATTCCGTCGGGCTTCGCATATCTGCGGTAAAAATGCATAGCAATCCCGGGTCGAAAATTGGAGGGGACTTGTGTATTGGATGTTACATTCAAGAGGGAAGGATGGTCCCTACGAATATAGTTTCCAAAATCGAGTTCCAGCTTGATCGCCTTCTTTAAAATCTTATCATTATTGAATGCAGGGATAAGGGGCTGCTTGCCGCCGCTCGCACGGCAAGAGAACCGTTCAGGTTGATAGCAGTCGGCAACGCGGTTGGCCACGATGCTATTTAGAGCGGTCTCTTGGGATGATTCGGCCAGCCTGTTAATGTCCTGCATTTGTTCGTGGATTGGCATGTCCGGATAAGGAAAACCATTTTCACGATACCAAGAAAACGCCTGCTCGAGTACTCGCTGGTGTGAAAAAACGGTGAACAGATCCCGCTCACCCTTTCCCTCACCTTCTTTGGGCTCTTCCCCTTCGCTGCTAGCACCATTACCACCGCTTAAATCGTTGATCGGTAACCGAAAACGTTCCAGGAGATCATTATCAAGACCAGTAATCTTCGCCAGATCATCGGACATGTTGTGAATCATCTTACTCAGGACGTCTTCGTCAAAACCTTCCGACAAAGTCAGCTGATTGTCGGCTATTAAATAAGCCTCAGCTTCTTTTTCATTTTTAAAACCAACACCCCGGACAACAGGGAGCAACCAATCTTTTCCCTTTACAACAACTCTATCGGGCGGTGCTAACCCGAGCAGTTTCATCCTTTGAGCGGTATCAATCCGCCCGTGGCCGGCAACAATCCTGCCGGTTGTTTCATCTACAATTGGTGGGTTGACGAAACCAAACCGCCCGAAAGCGTTCTCGATCTTAGCGGCCGCGTGCTTTTTGGGGTTTCTGGGCCACTTGACCAGCTTGTCTAGGGGTTCGTATTCGATCCTGAGTCTTTGCTGTTGTTTTGCCATAACGATCTTTTAAAGAATTATTTTTTTAGCTTGGCCTCCAGGATTCCAATCTGTCCATCGATGCCCTGAACCTGCCCTTCCAGATCATCAAAAATGTGTTGAAAGACAGCCCGATCCTCCTCCTTGAGTTTCTTCATTCGCAACCTGACGTCGCCGACCTGACGTTGCAGGACCCGCCTCTCGGTTCGTAGGCCGTTGATCTGCGTTTGGATCATCAACTTCTGCGATTGAACGAAAAGACTTTTAAGACCATCGACTTGCTGCTTAACATCACCCGCCAGGGCATAGGCAGCATGATAACCTTTCATAAAAGTATCGAAGCCAAGATAACCGCTTCCCACTAGTCCCAGCAAAATCACGACCGCGGTTATCGATTTCACAGCCTTGCCCCCGGGAAGATGGAAATGGGATCCACTTTGTTTGATAGATGCCTTCCTGGTTGGCCGTTTTTTCCGTTTGGTCATTGTATGGGAAGAGGACCCGCTGGTGCTCGTCGAAGGATTGATTTAAGCACTTCGGCAAACGCCTTGTCCCGTTCTGCGTTCGCCTTGAGCTGTTCGCCCAGGGCTTTGTAAGCGGCCCGCGGGGTGCCAGAATCGTCCACCTTCAAGGTGACACTTTTCTCAATCACCTTCCCCGTCTTGGGATCTATCTTGTACGTGTAGGTGGCGTCGATGCCTTGGAAGTTCTTGCCGCTCTGGTATTTCGCAATCGTGCCATCAGGCATTGGGACTTCAATGACCGTCTTCGCGGTCTGTATCGTGGGCGTGCACGCTGAAAGGAATAAAATTAGGAATAAAAAACAGAACATAAAACAGTATCGTTGTTTTTCTGCAATCATATTAACCTCCTGGACGGATACCTGTGGCACCGCGTTTTCGATTTGACTTCCATGCAAAGCGCCCGGCGAATGTTAGTGCGAGCCAGGGCAGCGCATTTGGGACAATCATACCGTTCACATGGGTCCCCACCTCATAGAGTATTCTATCCCAACCTTTTTGCCCGATACCCTCAAGGCATTTAACATATTGCCCCCTGTCATTGCGAGTCCATAAATAATCGTACCGGTACCCAAAGTCATGGACCAATCCTGCCAAGAGAATAAAACCCACTGGCGACATTAAGACCAAGATTGTAATCAAAAGACCGATGACAATGAAGGTTGCCAACGTCGGTGCCCACCAGGTGAGCAGCATCGTCAACCATACACCCCAGACCGGTTTTGGAATGCTCGCTCCATCAAACACAAAGCCCTTCGGTATTACGATTTTAAGATTTCGCCCAGGGAGATCAAAGACCCAATCCTTGGCAATCATCCATTTGCGAGAAAATGTAATCCAACGCCAAATGCGCTCCCACGGAAGAAGGTACCTCGTTTGTATGCCGACAGGTTGAAAGATTGGCATTTCCATCAGTCTAATTTCCCCTTGAGGTATTGGGTCAGTCCTTCGATGGAAGTAGAAAGCCTCACATGTGCATCTGAGTTTTTATCCCTCGATTGTATGTCTGTTTTGACTAGAGACATTAAAGCCTGTTGAATGTCGCTACACCTGTGTCTTTCTTCTTGACTGGCCTTTAACTCTTTTAAAAAATCACGCCGATAGAAAAAGCAAACCACGAGAACAAGAATTACCAACAAACCAACCGCGCCCAATTGAGATATTGAGTCAACGTTTTTAAATAACAATTCGAGCATAGGATTCAATCCCTGCTACAATAGTCTCGGCAATTTTTTGTTGTATGACTGGATCTAGCAGCTTGCTGGATTCCTCCGTATCAATGAAGGCGAGCTCCAGGAGGACCGCCGGCATGGCTGTCTTCTTCAAAACAGTGAACCTGGCTTCTTTGATCCCACGAAACCTGCGGCCGGTAAAAAATATCGGGACTTGGTCGGCAACACACCGCGCTAGTCTGAGACCAACCACACTCCCGGGATAGATCCAGATCTCGGACCCCTTTGCTTCTGGCATTTCCGGTTGATCTTCATCGGGATCGGCGTTGGTGTGAATAGAAACAAAAATATCTGCCTTGGTAAGATTAGCTTGATAGGCTCTTTGTGATAAAGCCACAAACCTATCGGCCAGGCGGCTCATTACCACATAGTGTCCAGCCAACACAAGAAGGCGGGTTGTTTCGAGTGCCACCCTCAAGACTATTTCTTTTTCCAATAAGGACCCGAAGGTTGCGCCGGGATCCCGCCCACCATGGCCCGGGTCAATAAAAATTTTCATGGCGGTGTCGTTCCCGTCGCCGTTGTCGTGGTTGTGGTTGTCGTGGTCGTCGTGATTGTTTGGGTTACGACCAAGTCACCAGCTGGTGATGCATCGGGACAATCGCTATTAGATGGGGACGATTTTTTCTCTGAGCCATCAGGGCGGGCCACGAATGCTATGACCTGATAGCAATATAGTTGGTCGTCTGGCGTAGTGTCGGCAAACGTGACTACGTTCTCGGCGACCCTACCCACCTCAGCAAAGATCCCCGCATTGCCATCCATTCGCTCGATAATAAAGCCGCTTTCATTATTCGAGTTATCCGTCCATGTAAGTGTGGGCTGGCCGGCAAAAGCTGGCGAAAGAAAACACGTCATTGCAATTATTTGCAACATCAAGATTAGCTTTTTCATTTTTCCTCCTTTTTTTGAAACAACCCCCGTCTCCTTTTCGTCGTATATCCGTTATATTGCAAAATGCGATAGATCGTAGCGTGGCCTATCCGTAGATCTTTTGCCGTGGCCCTTACATCGCCATTGTTTCGGTTGATCGCATCGATAATAGCGGCAAACTTAATCTCTTCCATGGATTTCGGAACCTGATTTTGCTCCTCCACTTCGACATCGGCATCCTCACCTTCTATTTCGTAATTCTCTTCTTCATACTCCTCGGGAATATTTGGTTGCAGATCATCGAACCACATCCACCTGCCGAGGGCCGGGTTCGATTCCCATCGCCTCTTGTCTATCGAGCAGATGAAACCGATCTCCATGAATTGTAATCTCGACTTCACGCTCCATCTTGACTCGCGCCGGTGGCAAATGTCGCAAGGTGTTTCCAACGAATTGTCGTTCCATTGCCAGTCCGTTGAATCTTATTATCCTACACCCAGCAACAATCTCTTTGTTACGAGTCCGCCGATGGGCTGGAAAGCTATTCCGCTGTAGCAATCAAGAAGATGCTGCTTGTCGTCTGTTTCCACGCTGCCGTCGGCTTCGAACAAAGTATGCAACGTCGAGCCATCGCCGAAGTTGAGCATGGAAAGAAGTTTTTCCTTTGAATCTATTGCCATGCGCTTGTCCTTATACTCACAAAACTTCTAAGGCCCCACGACAATTTCCTGTTTTACGGCGGTGGTCGCGTCAGCGGAAACCGTGGCCTTGGCATCCACTGTCGTTTCATCGTCCGCCATGAGCTCCCAAAGTGTAGCGGTCTGCGTTTTCCTGTTGCGCAGAACCTTGTAGAGCCATGAAATCATCTGCTCGAATGTGGGTGCGAGCGGTGGGGCCGCTTGCCCTGGTAAGGTCACCGTATCAGTTTTCAACACATCGCTGACTTCAGTGTTGACCTGTGCCGGAGTCGCTCGGCCACTTACAATCACATCAAGAAATAGCCCAAAAGTCCCTGCCGTTACGTGTCCAGATTGAAGTTCATCCCAAACCTTATCAACAATGGCGTCCTGCTCGGCGGTCGTCAATGCATAACCGGTCTTCCCGATATTCCAATCCCCCTTGCCGTCGAGTGCCGCCGCTGCGATTGATGCCGCCGTAATTACGTTGCTCGCCATGGCGCCAACGCTAGAATCTATCCGACCAGATACTAAGGCGTTGATAACTGCTCCCAATACCAATTCGATATCGGCTCTGCCGGCCGGAATGATTTCATAGGTATGCGTGGCGACATTGACCGGGGTCGCCGGTGAAAAAGTGATCGTATCAGTGGCAGCGGTAAATCCAGTTATCAACCTAGTCACCCCGTCCAGCGTCGTGCTCGTAAACCGGATCAGAGATCCTTTCCAGTAATCATTCTGAGCCTGAGTAAGGGCAGCATCCACCAATGTTGTGCCGGTTCCACTGTCAGCGGTCCCTTTGATTAAAACACCGGGCAAATGCGTGATGATCTCGTCTTTGTCTGCCGTGGCCTCTGCTCGGGTGGGCCCGTCGTAGGTGCTGAGCTCGGTTGCCACCTGGCCCGGTGTCGCCCTGTTTTCAACCTCTTCGATTACAGAGCCCGCCACGCCTGCGCCCGCATCGGCCAGGGCGATCTTATCCGCTTCCGTTTTGATTAGATCCACCTGATTCGCCATCTTACCGCCGGTGGCTTCGTCCAGCTCGCTCAATCGTGTCTCGGTCGCCACGGAGGCCAGGGCCGCGTTGTCCGTGCCCCTCATGGCATCACCGTTCAGGCCCGTGGTGTCTATCAGAATGGCGGCCGTGTCCACCTTCACTGCCGCTACATCGGCGGCAAGGTCGGCGGCGGGAGTGCCGATTTTCGGCTGCATATCGGCGGTATCCGCCAGGATGCCCAAGACATCCGGGCTCACCGCGACTATGTCGATGGTGTCACCTACGGCCATTACGAAAATGCCGGGATCCTCACGCAAGGTCACAGTCTTGGTGCTGCCAGTGTAGGCGCTGATAACGCCCACCGCTTTTTGCGTCGAGGTCGCAGAATCTTCCACGATCGCGAGCATGCCGACATAGGCGCCATCGTCCGCCGATCCCGCCGTGAGCGTGAAACTGACCTGTGTGGCCAGTGTAGCGATGGTCGTGTTCTGAAGGACAAACGGATTGCTACCCCCCGCACCGGTCGTCCAGGCAGCGTCCCCTCGGTTACGGATTGCCTCAAGACTGTCGGTTGCGTTCGCGAACGTCGCGCCCATCGCGGCCCGAAGCATTTCAAACAGATTCACGCCATTTGCTGGATCTACAGCAGCAGGCATCGTAGCGATACCATTCGTGCCAGCGAGCAGGTTGACGAGTTGCTTTACGTACTGCATGAGCGTGTCGGAGGCTGTCGGATCTCCAGCAGCTGCCGCATCGGCCAAAGCTCCCAAGACTGATGCCAACGCCGCATTATCGGTCCCTCTCATAGCCGTTGTAGGGATTGCATCTAGCAATAAATCTAAACGTCCACCGTTAATCCAATCAGTGAGGGTCGCCATGCGAACCGCCGTCACTTCGTCCTTGATGAGTTTGCCAACAGAACCAGCAGTCACGATGGCTGTTAAAGCCTGGTGCCACACCGCAAGTATCCCGGCTGTTGATAAGGTAAATCCGTCCTTGTCCGTGAGCCCACCGTCTGTCCCGCGCATGGCCGTGGTTGGAATCGCGTCTAGTAAAAGGTCGAGCCTCCCTCCGTCGATCCAATCCGTAAGGACGGCCATTCGCGCCGAGGTAATCTCGTCTTTAATCAATTTGCCAACACTACCGGCTGTAACTACCGCCGTTAGAGCCTGGTGCCAGATAGCTAAGATCCCTGCCGTGGACAGGTCGTAGCCCGTTTTGCCAATATTCCAATCACCCTTGCCGTTTAAGGCCGCCGCATTGATAGCC
>SDBV01011046.1_pt1 | contig 11756 bp, 15 predicted proteins | sample 2277081 | NCBI WGS metagenome assembly SDBV01 (sample SAMN10402039, study PRJNA504765) | marine sediment metagenome | isolation source: marine sediment core GS10_PC15, 223 cmbsf | place: Arctic Ocean: Southern Knipovich Ridge | collected 2010
GGTCCGAGGTGGACACTGGCGGCTAAGCGATGAAGGCCGAGAGAAGGCTGCTTCCTTGCTACTAACGTTTTTCAAGACAGCACCTCAGGCTCGTTGCTGGTTCCTCGCTGGGGAGACGTGCTGACGGTGGCTCCCTGAGCGCCCCAGCAGCGTTCGGGGCTTTTGGCCCTACTCCACCACCACCCTCGAACGAGAAAGACGGCCACCTCCGAACGATGGGGGTGGCCGTTCTCGCTACGTGGATGCTAAGGCTCAGTTAATCGGCCATCGTCCCCAGATGCTGCAATGTCCACTGTCGTCCGTACCGAGTAGGGCCTGCTGCGGACTCAGGTACACGGCATTCATGACGGCTCTCGGAGCGAACTGGACGTTGCCGTTCTTCTTGATGAGGATGCGTTGCCCCACCCATGACTTGGTCGCGCATTGACCATGCGAGTTCATCTTCCTGACGCTGAGGAGATAGCAACATGACGGATTTGGCGAACTACGAAACACTCAGCTTCGGCGACCTCGTTGAGGTCTGCCAGGCGAAGGGCATCGACACTGACGGCTGCGACGCTGACGGCCTCCGGGTCAAGCTGACTGAATCCAAACCGGCGGCGAAGCCGGCGAGAAAGAGGAAGCCGTAATGCCGGAAGGACTGGCCAACATCACCCTGTCGGTTGACCCCAACGAGAAGGTCTGGCGGTTTTGTGAGACGACCAAGCAGTCACCCGGTAGCCGAGGCTTTCGCCGGTACGAACTCTTCTCCGTTCTTCGGGACGGGAAACTCGCCGTCTACGAGCGCGACATGGGGCCAGCCAGTAAGTTCAGGGGCGCAAAGCGGCTCTGGCAGATGCTGGCCTTCTTCGAGCACACAGTAGACGAATGCCGGGCTTATGCCCAGCGAGACCGCTACGAGACCTACTTCGACATCAAGGACAGATTCTCATTGGAGAGTTTCAACGCAGCCTGAATGGCGGAACGCGAATCGAAAGAGAGGACAGCCATAATGACAATCGAGCAGAAGACCCCGACACTCCCAGTCACCACCCCGAGCGACAGCGCCGACGGTATGGCGGTACAGGAACTGATCGCCAACGCACAGGAGGCCGTAGTTGTGCATCCCTCCGACGCCGAGGCCAACGTACAGAAAGCGACCGACGACCAGCCGGGCATGAAGGCCACCCGCGTCTCCGGAGCCGGCTACAAGTGGCTCTGGGACACCCGTACGTTTGAGCGGTTCCCGATTCTCTACTACATGGTGCCGTCAAAGCTCAAGGAGAAACGACCGGACGGGTCGAGGCGGTTCACTTCGGAGCAACCGGCCGGCATCCCCATCAAGGGCACACTGAAGTGCTGGCTCCATGCGGAGTCGCCCTTGCGCGAGCACTACGACAAGATCGGCCTGCGGGTCTGCCGGAAGTCCAACCTGACGAACCAGTATCAGGTGGAGCAACATTGCAAGAAAAAGCACCCGCAGGAATACGCCGTCATCAAGAGCGAGCAAGCGGAGAGCGAGCGCCAGGAAGGACTGGCCGCCCAGAGGGCTCAGACGGACGCGCTCTTGGCACTGGCGGGCAGGACGGTGGAACCAGCCCCTGTCGTGGCCCCTGCGGTCTCTGACGAGACGCTGTTCCAGTGTCCGAAGTGCGAACTGGCCCCCTTCACCGCACAGGACGCGCTGGACAGCCATGTGGAGAAGAAGCACAGCGAATAGAACATAGCGAGGTAAACCATGACAGCGAAACGTCAAGCTCACAAGAACGTAAACGTTGCCAGTTGGCTCTTCGGACACCCGGTTCTCCGGGCAGACAACAACTCCACTGCCAAGTGGAAGATCAGGAGCGACTCCCCCTTCTATCAGAAGGGCGGAGGTTGGCTCGCCGAACTCTACGGCGGCATCCAGACCGGTGATGACTGGGCCGCCATCTACGTTCCCGTAAACGAACTCCCCGTCCACATGTTCGACGCTGCTCACTGGTCGTACTACATGACGGCTGCGGAGAGTTACGGTGTCAACATTGTCATCTGGGTCCACGACGGGGAGGACTTCGACAAACGCGCCGAGATAACCCAGCAGGGCGACCAGGCGACGCTGGCAAAGGCGGCCGGCTGGAACGCTCACAAGTTCAACACCGCCACGACCCAGATGTTCTACTTCGGGGAAGGCGTCCCGGCGTCCACTCAACTCACCTCTGGCACGCAGTACACCTGGGAGCAGTTCCAAGCCGACCCGCTCTTCAAGGACTGGCTCATCTACCGCGTCTCCATTGAGTTCGGCTGGCAGCAGACCGGCACCTTTGGCACCGCCTACGTGGCCGAGCTCAAGCTCAACGAGGTTCCCGTCCCACTGGTACCGCCGGTCGATAGCGAGAGCATCGCCAGCGCCATTGACGGGGTGGAGTCTGCTTTCGGAGACCCCATTCTCTACTCTGCCCGCAACGGTACTGCCAACTGGATGAAGAGTCCGCCTGGGCAGATATACCAGAAGGGCTCGACCCAGTTCTCGGCCAAGATGTACGTCGATAACACCAATGACGACTGGGCCTCAGTGGTCGTTCCGGTGAACGAGATGAAGGTGCCGGACCTCACCGAAGCCATGTGGACGTACTGGATGACCAACACCGAGACTGGTGGTGGCGGTATCAACATCGTCGTCTGGGTGCATGACCCGACCGATTTCAGCAAGCGCGCGGAGATAACGCAGCTTCCAGGGCTGACTAGCCTCGATGCCGGCTTCAATGTCGAGACGCTGAACCTGACCGACGCGGAACTGTTCTACTTTGGCGAGAACATCAGCGGCTCCGGCCTGACGGCCGGCACGCTCTACACGTGGGCACAGTTCCAGGCTGATGCCGTGTTCTCAGGCTGGGAGATTTACCGCATCACGTTCGACTTGGGCTGGTTGGGAGCGAGCATCCAAGAGGACGTTTGGCTGACTGAAATCGGTATCAACGGCAACCAGATTCCGCTCAAGCCCAGCGGCGATACCTACACCAACAGCGTCTCAGTGCAGAAGACCATGGTTGCCGATGCCAAGGCGGCAGGAGATGTCTACTCCGAGAACGCCTCAACGGGCACCGACTGGGACTTTGAGTTGGGCGGTCACGGCTACATCACCAAGGCCACCATCATGCACGACGCCGCCATGACGGAGCGGTTCGTCCTGTACCTGTTCGGCCAGCCACCGACAAGTGTAGTGAATGACAACGTCGCCAACACCAGCCCCCTCACTGCCGATGCCTTGTTCTTTCTGGGGGCCATTGAGTTTGATGCCATGAGATTCATCCAGACGGGCGATGCGTGGTCTATCGCATCGCCCAGCACGGGGAGCGACGCCTTGCCGATACACTTTGACAACTACACCATCTACGGGATTCTGGCGGGCCAGGACGGAGACACCACCGTGGCGGAAGCCATGACCATCACCCTGACGGCGGAGATGCAGGTCTAGCGGATGAGCATAATGAGTTCTCCCGCGCTACGACACGTCAGAGCCAATTCCGGCATTACCTTCCGCCCTGATGCCAATACTGTCCTGTGGCTTCCTGGTCAAGACGACCCCCAGAGTTCCACCATCAGAGACCGTAGTGGCTTTGGGAATGATGGGGCTATTACAGGGGCGCTATGGGTTAGGAACAGTAAGGGACTGTGGGGACTTGACTTCGATGGTGCAGACGATATTGTCGACCTTGGGTCTGCTGCCTCTTTAGACAATATCTGGGATGGTGGTGCCGCCACTGAGTGCTGGGTCGATGCCGATTCCGATGGCGAGATGGACGCCGGAGACATATTCGAGAAGAGCGCGTGGTTTTGGCATGTTGATGGTGAAGCAGTAGGCAAAGTGCGGTTGCGAATGTCTGTGGCCTTTGATGGGGCAAGTGGTGGCAACTGGCGAAGCACTACTACACAACTTACCATAGGCATACCTCATCACTGTCTTGTGACTTATGATTCCGACAATGTAGCCAACAATCCACTCTTCTATGTGGATGGAGTGTCTGTGGCGGTTACTGAAGTGACGACTCCTGTAGGCACGCGCGTGTCTGATGGTGCTTCCAATCTGTTCCTGGGGAACCGTAGTGATGGCGCAAGAACTTTTGATGGTACACTCTATCTCGCTCGAATGTACAATGCTATCCCTCCAGTAGGTACAGCAGCTATTCATTACCGTCAGGAACGAGGACTGTTCGGAGTATAGACATGGCAGACCATCGAGACTTCCGCGTTAGAGCTTTCCTTCACATTGAGAATGAGGGTGTGGCCAGGGGTCTCCGTAACCACGTGGACGCTGTCAGTGTTGACGCCGTGGACATCAATCCCGGCGCTCCCAATGCGGAGCCGAAGTCGCTGAGACTCAACGACACGTGGGAAGTGACCTATGACATGTGCTTCCCGCCGGACAAGCAAGCGGAGGCTGAGGGCTTGTTCAATCATACGGAGAATGTCCCGCGTGACCACGGCTACGGTTCCATTGAGAGATGCGGGCACCGAACCAAACAGCCGTGCGAGGTGGTTGAGACCTGGGGCCAAGTGCCCGTGGTTGTCTGATGCCGCACAAGCGCAGGAAGAAGGGCAAGAGGAAGTAAGATGCCGACCAGAATCAGACGGGTCAAGGGTGGCTTCCGCGTGACCACCGGTGGGCGTGTCACGGCGAAGCGGACGACGCTTCGCAAGGCTCGCAGGCAACGAACGCTACTGAGGGCGGTCAAACACGGATTCAAGCCTCGCAGGAGATAGCCCATGTCCGCAACCAACGCCGAGATGCTCAACAGAATCTCCAACAAGCTGTACGATGCGTCTAACGCCATCTGGACCGACGCCTACATAAAGGAATACATCATTGAGGGCCTGCTGGAACTCGCCAAGATTCACCCGTTCATGTACGAGGCTGAGTTCAACCTGGAGTCCCGGCGCGGCACGGCCAACAGCGACACCGCCAATGCCCTTGTGGATACGACAGAGAGCCAGTTCCTTGCCGGCGACGTGGACAAGACGGTCTACAACCCCGATGACCGCACTTGGGCTAAGGTGACGGCCTTCGTATCGACATCCCAGTTGACTCTCTCGGCTGACATCTTCCCCGACGGCGATGAGAACTACCGCATCTACAACGAGGGCACTACCAGCGATAAGGAGTTCAGCCTGAAGAGCCCCCAGCAGCCGGACAGCAGCTTGGGGACTCGTGTACTGGACTATATGTACATTAGCCGCATCGAGTATCCCATCCGGGGGGACCCGCCCAACTACATCAAGTGGGACGAGGAGGACAACGGTATCGTGCGCCTCAAGGTTGACCAGCAACCGGACGATACCCAGCAGGCAACCGCCAAAGACGAGGTGTACGTCACCTTCGCCCTCCGCCACTGGCTGACGGAGATGACGACTGTTCTTGGCAAGGTGGACCTTGTCGCCGGGTATGCTGCCGGTAGCACCTCCATAATTATTGACGACCTGACCAATGATGAGGTCATTCAGAAAGGCCAGCCCTTCACGATAGACGGCATCCGGGGCATCTATGTCGCCGACTTCAAGAGAACCGTTGCCAGCGGGGAGACCCTTGTGACCTTCTGGCCTCCGTTGCTCGCAGCCGCCACTGACAATGACAACGTCCGGTTCGTGATGAGCACTCTCAAGGAAAAGCACGAGGGGCCGTTCGCCGACATGGTGGCGGGTAAGTTGATGATGGACAAGGCTACTGATTTCGTCAACACCGTGCAGTTTGGCGGCGGGAACCCCAGCGGTCAGATATTCGCACTCGGCACCCGCAAGTACAATGCCGCCATAGCCGAACTGGAAGGACAGAGGGGGGCTACGTTCGCCACGGTGGACTTGCCCTAAGGAGGTCTGCCATCAGAACGCTTCCCAGTTCTCTTACCACCGCACAAGCCGGCGTATTCGTCACTGGCGGTGCCTTCCGACCAAGGTGGAAGATTGTCCTGTCACGTGCCGGCCAGACAACCCGAGGCTATGACATTGAGGGTGTCGCGCCCCGTGTGATGGACATGGACCACACGGAGAAAGAGGACTCTGGCGTGGCGCAGGTGCTTCTCGCCAACTACGACAAGGCGCTCAACAACCTCGACTTCGAGCAGTTCAAGGCTGTCCTGAGTTACGGCTACTTCACCGGCACCGCTCGGTCCATCTGGGTAGCCAGCACGGCCTACAGTCTGGACAACATCGTTACCCCGACGACGACCAATGGTTTCCAGTACCGTTGCACTACGGCAGGGACGTCGCACTCTTCAGAGCCGACGTTTCCCACCGACCTCGGGGTGACGGTGACGGAGACAGGCGGTGTTGTCTGGGAGATGGACGGCCTCACTGGTGTCGACTACAGCGCCACGGCACCCCTGTACGTCGTGGACAACCCGCTGGTATCAAGCGCGGCTGGCCACCTGATAGTCGGTCTGACACTTGAGGGCGTCCTTGACCGAATGGGCCGCGACAGCGCAGAGGCATCTTTCACGCCGGATGAGTCCAACACTCAGACAGTGAAAGCCCTCATCGACGCCATCGCCGATACGACAATCGACAACTCCACGCCGTACGGCAACTACAGCGCCGTCACGACTGTCTGGGACACAGAGGACTCACTGGTCGATACCTTCATGCCGAAAGACCTCTTCCGCATTGGCCTGAACGAGTCACGCCGGGATGCTATCAAGAACCTGCTGGCCTTTACGGGAATGAAGATGCGGGTTGAAGCCGATGGCAAGATTCATTTCTTCGACCCGACGATCAGCGGCACGAGTTACGACTACGAATATGCCCTGCTGGTATCCGGTTCGCACACTTTCCTGAATAAGGAAATACGCAACCGGCACGTCAGTCCGAGCAAGCGGGTTGTGAAGTCACGCGAAACCCATTTGACTCAGTACACGGGCAGCGCTACCAGCGCGACGAGTTTCAGCCTCTATCCGACAACCAAGACATTGGAGGGTCGCTTCGCCTCCGATGCTCAGTGCGCCGCTATCGCTGCCGCCATCATCGAGCAAGCCGAGTTGGATGCCCAGAGCGGTTCAGGCAAGTTTACGATGAACTGCGGGGCTGAGGCGTGGGACTGGATAAAGATTACCGACAGCCGCCAGGGTGACAGCGTGACGGGCAATGTGCGAGGCTTGCACCGAAAGTGCCGGATGGGCGGCGGCGATACCCCCGGCCTCTTCGAGATGAGATTCGCCTTCGGCAAGGAAGTCCGGGGGCTGTCCGGTGAGGCCCTGCTGGCTCAGATACCGAGCCCGGTAGCGGAGTTTGAGGCAACTGGCCTTGTCAGCCGAGCCGAGTGGGCCTTGCTCCTCACCTTACTCGATGAGGCTTTCCTGTCTAATTCCCTTGACCATTTCGGCATGAATCAAAAACTGGACGGCCTCGACGAACGAGCTACTGCGGTTCAAGGGAGATTGGGCGACCATACCTTCAACGGCGTACACCGGAAGTTGCACGTGCCCGACGAGTTGGTTATCCCCTACGAGCAGTCCTGATGAGCGCTGAGAACTTCAATACGTTCCTAGAAACAGACCCCGGCAGCGTAATCACCCGCACCTCGTCGAGGGTGACTTGGACAGACCTTGAGACGCGGCAGGACAACACTCACGTCTCTCTCGACAAGGGCGTGGGCTTCTTTGACGAGAGCTTTGTCCATACCCTCACCATCAGCCTGACAGCCAGCGAGAAAGCTGTTAGTCAGGTCAACTTCTGGGCGATGACGAATGAGCTTGATGATTTCCAAGCACTAATTGATGGCAGTAAAGATGGCCTGTTTGTCCAAATGACACACCCCAACAGTCCTGATGTCCCAGTTGTTGCCGTCAAGGAAATGGCAGGTGGTTCTGTTACACAAGAGGTCCCGTTCAACCTTACGGCGGGAGTTGTCCTGTATCTGACAATCACCAGAGATGAGACGGCCAGCGCCAACGGCGACTTGATACTCACGATATACAGCGATGCCGAACGGGCCACCTTGCTCGACAGCCAGACGGTCACCCTGACACAGAACGTGGACTTCCGATACGTCATGGTGGGCCAGAGCATTGGCGCACCTAGCGGGGGAAGCACTATCAAGAAGACTAGCGGCTACTCGGAGGACTTGGACTTGGTTGCCACGGGCGGTTCGTCAAGTGGCGGCATCACGCCGGAAGTCACCACCGACGGAGTCTCCGATGTCGCCGCCACAACGCTGACGGCCCTCGGCACACTGGTTGACCTCGGCCTGACGGCAGTGACGGCTCATGGTCACGTCTGGGCCACGACAGTCGACCCCGACACGGGCGATAACGTCGTGGACAACGGCGCGGGTAGTGTCGGCGGGTTCACGTCGGCCCTGACTGGTCTGACATCAGGGCAAGTGATATTCATACGGGCCTTTGCGACCAACAGCCATGGCACCACCTACGGAAATGGTATCTCCATGACGGTGGGGGCTGCCCCGTCGGTACTGAAGAAGGCAGACCTCTCCGTTGTGCAGACTCGCCTTCATTACGTCGGGGGCAACGGTCAGGAATACTGGCTTCAGGGGATAGTGGCCTGATGGCTGAGCCTAAGTGGACTCAAGACCTGATTGGCATACCGATACTGGATACCATCTTCGATGCGAAGGGCGACCTGCTCTCGGCCTCTGCCGACGACACGCCGGTCATCTTGTCGGTCGGGACCGCTGGCGAGATATTGATTCCTCTCTCCACTGAGACAACCGGCTTGGAATGGTTCACGGTAGGCAGCGACGGCGACGTACTTGTCCCCAAAGCCTCAGCCACAAGAGGGTTGGAGTGGATGGAGATGCTGACCTATGCCGGTCAGGTGCTAACCAAAAACGGTAAGGTTCTACTCAAGTAGAGGTGCAAGATGGGATTCGCTGAAGAAGAAACAATCTGTAGACTGGCTACGGTGGCCGGCGTCGATATGAAGACCGTCCAGAAGAATGACCTCTATACCGTGGCACCGGGGAAGACAGCCTACATTGCCTTTGTCGTCATACGCGAACCTTCGGCCTCGCTGTCCGGAGGCACTGACTACGATTTTGGGACAGGGGCGGCGGCTGACACCTGGCGACAGACTGTGGACCTATCATCCATGACGACCGCCGATACAGACTACATGGTTATCTCCGGGGCGGACGTCACCAAGTACACCGATTCGGCGGCTGCCAGCGTGTTCGGTATCAAGCCGATTACGGGCTCGACGGGTGCGGCAACAGCAACGATTGACGTGTTTGGATTCTTGGCATGAGTAAGCCTCTAGTACCGGGCCACGCAAAACCGTCGCTTGAAACTGACGGCAACGTCGACATGGGCGACACCGAACTTGATAACATCAAGACTCTCAATATGTCTCCCGGAACCGCCCTTACCATTTCCTCAGGAGCCGTCACGGCCACACGGGGGCACCACTCCATTGATACCGAGAGCGCCGCCAGCACGGACGACTTGGACACCATCAATGGGCTGGATAATAATGACCTGCTCCTCATCTTCGCAGCCGATGGTTCTCATACAGTCCGTCTCAGGAACGCCGAGGGGAATATCTTTCTTTCCCATGTAACAGCAGAGCAATCCTACAACTTTAACTCACCGCAGGGTTCGTCTGGTAGATTCTACATAGCGGGCGATTACGACTGGTCTACCACAGACGCCAATCTCAACGAAGGTTCCTTGACCGTTACTCACGGGGGGGCAACCGGGGCTTATGCTTCTCACGCAGGTTTAGTGGCGGGCGGGGCAGGTTCAGCATCAGCAGGCACGGTCTCGGTAGTGGCGAGCGGCGTCAGCATTGATGACGACGGCAACCGCAACGGGTCGGCTTCAGAGACGCTTGTTGCCGACATTACAGCTATGGCCCTGAACCAATACTTTGAGACAACAACGAAATGGCTAGGTACGGTTACCTATACTCTCACACCATCTGCCGGGGGAACATTCAATGCCGACTTCAATTATGGCCACGTCAAGTACGAGGATTTGGCTAACACGGACTTTAACGTGACACTAATTGAGTGCGTTGGCAGGGCCGGGGCCAATGATACCGGCTTTAATCTCAGGCTTATTTACCACAACGCCGCTGATTGGACGTATGCTGCCTCTGGTTTTGTACCTGGGCCAACAGCCGGGGATGCGTCCGAGTTAGCCAATATGAATACCGATTACTCGACTGAGCAGGAGCTGGTTAATGGCGACCACTTTGCTTACAAGCGAGTAGACATCAACCAAGATGTGGCCGGGAGTGGTAGCGAGGGTGTGTTGGTCGAGATTACGACCTCAGCGAACAGGGCGGTAGAGTCTATGGACTGCCATTTGGGCTACCACGGAATACCTAAATACTTTTACCTGGGGGCAGCCACACAGCACGCTCTCTTCATGCGGCACGGGAGTGACTTTCACCAAGTTTAGGGGGGAACATGGCTACCTGTACTGTTTGCAGCGCAACACTAACAAGCGACTCCGCATCTGTGTCGGGACCCTATGGCGAGAGCGTTCCCAACTCAACACTTCTTGAGAGCAGGTTGAGCGCATTCCTGGGCCTTACCCTTTGCACGCGACATTTCATAGATATGGTGGAGGGGAACGACAACACCGTTATAGCACCCATACTTACCGACCTCAAGAACTCCGCTGCTTCAGCACTGAGCGGCACTCAGAAGGACATAGAGATAGACATTGGAGGCGTACCCTACTACTACACTGTCTACCCGACTAAGGCATAAGGAGCCCCACATGAAAGCCTCAGAGCGCGACGACCTTCTGATAAGGCTGGACGAACGCAGCCACAATACTTGGCGCACCGTTGAGGAGATCAAGACGGGCCAAGACAACCTCAACACAGCCGTTGCCAAGAACGCTCAGGACATCGCGGTTCTAAAGGATCGTGGCCCCGGCTTGAGAACGAAAGTAGGCGGCGGTATCGGCGCTCTGGGTATCATCGCTTGGAACATCATCATGTGGTTTAGGCAGCAGAATGGAAGCTGACCCATGCCGTGCCGATGTGGCAGTTCCCGGCGCAAGACCGACGGCGACAAGATTGTCTGCGAGGACTGTGGCCGCGTCACCCTGACCAAGCCGCCTCAGATGCCGGTACGCCGTCCTCGGCAGACCGCGCCTCACTCTCGGAAGTCAATCGGCAGACCGTGATAGTGCAGGGCTGCCTGAAGCCTATCGCGGACGTTGAGCTTGCTGTAGATGGCGGCGACGTGATGTTTCAATGTGCTAAGGGATATGAGCAGGGTGTCCATGATGTCCTGGCTGTCGGCACCACGAGCTATCAGTGCCAAGACCTCCGCTTCTCTGTCACTCAACATACTTCGGACCTCTCCCACTAGGCGCTCTATCCCGTCCGGTGTGCCCCTCGTGGCTCAGGGGGCTTCTCAGTCACACCAGCGACAGGACTTCCATGGTTCCCGGTAGACAGTTGCGGTTCTTTGCCGTGACCTGATTCACCCAAGCCCACTGAACACGGGGCTCCACATGGAAGATTTTGGTGGGGGTGCACAGGTAGTAGAGAACTAAGTATGGCGTCCCGCTGGAATACGTATTGACCTGTGCATGGATTATCTCATCAACGGTCACCGTAGCCCCGAGCCCCAACTCCTCTATTACCTCACGTTGGACGGCCTCCTCAAGCCTCTCACCTGACTCTACCTTGCCCCCAGGAAACTCCCATTTGCCGTGAAGCTCATCGTGGTCTGGGCAATCACAATCGGGCGCCGTGGCGTCGTCCCGTTTGACAATGAGCGCCTCGTCCCCCGACCAGATGACGGCTGCTACAACAGGGATTACCTTGAC
>SDBV01011047.1_pt1 | contig 11755 bp, 18 predicted proteins | sample 2277081 | NCBI WGS metagenome assembly SDBV01 (sample SAMN10402039, study PRJNA504765) | marine sediment metagenome | isolation source: marine sediment core GS10_PC15, 223 cmbsf | place: Arctic Ocean: Southern Knipovich Ridge | collected 2010
CATAAACTGCCAAAACTAAAATAGTTATTATTAAAATCAAAAATGGTTTAATTTCTAACTTCATGATTTTAACTGATTAAATCTTTCTTTTTTTCTTCAAATTCTTTTTTATCAATTTCACCCTTGGCATAACGTTCTTTAAGTATATCTAAAGCAGATTTACTTTCATCTTTAGTTTTTACCTGATCAGTCAGCCATTTAACTAAAGCAACAATAGCTAAAACAACTAAAACCCAAAATAAAATCATAAATATCCAGCCCAGCCAACCCCAAAAACTCATGTTATTAAAATCACCCATCATTGACATCATATGATCGTTTTCATCAGCCAAAACATATTTTGGCAAGGAAGAAAAAACTGTTATTAAAAATAGTTTTAAAATTAAGGATAGTTTTAATCTCTTGATCATAATTTTTTAATCTTTTAAGTTATTTTAATCGACTTGATTTAATTCAATTTTAACACTCTTTTCAAAATCAATTGGGTCATTAGAAAATATAGAAATGGTTCTAATAGCTGAACCTCTAAAATCTTTATGCGCGTCTGGATTATAACTAACTTTCAACTGAGCTGTTTGGTTTTTTGGAATTACAACTTTCCAATTAGTTGGATTTTCATAGCTATGACCAGACATTGTAAAGCCTGGCCCTTCTATTCCTTCAAAAATAATTGAAGCAAAAGTACAGCCGCAAGAAGTTGATAATCTGTCTATAATTAAATCATTTTGGCCATTGTTTTTAATTTCAAAATAAGTGAAAACTTTTCCATCTTTCTGACTAACATCTCCAAAATCATAAACATCAGAACTTAAAGATATAATTGGCCTTTCTTCTGAAGCCTGCTCTATTAAATATTGTTTAAACTCTTCCTGCCTTTCTTTATCAACAAAATAATTAAGTCCATATTTTTTAACATAAGCCATCATAATATCATGTTCAGAAATATTTACTCCAGCTAATGCATCTATAAATATCGTTCTTTCTTTTGCCATTGGACAAGTACATTGATCAATTGGTTTACCGCAACATGGACATTCAAAAATTGGATAAATTTCCTTTGCTGAAACAGGTTCGATTAAAGACGCTAAAAGGTTATTGTTCTTATGAGAATTTCTTTGAATAAAAAACGCATTAAGAATTAAACTTCCTGCCAAAATAATACTTAATATCAAACTAAAAATCTTCCAAGGACCTATTAATTGATTAGATGTGTTTTTAATTTCAGATTGTGAATTTAAATTTTGCATCTTTGTTTATATTTAATTAACAACCTCCAACCATTTGCGGTAAAAATTCTGGAAATGTCTCTAATAATTCTTTTATCCCTTCCACTCCTGCTTTTTCCATTTCAAAAAGCTGAGCTGATAAAGTTTGTTTGGGAAAGTAAGTGGTTTTCCATTTAGTTAATTCTTGTAAAATTTCCTCGTTAGTCAATTCCGAATGATTCTTAATCAAATAGGCGGTTAATCCCCTCATCATTATAGAATGAGCGCATCCGCAAGCAGCGCTACCGTCTTTATTAACTAATGTTTTTACATTACAGCAATACTCACAAGCAATTTTAAAACCTATATCTATATATCTTTTTAAATCATCACCAGCTAAAACAATTTTATTGCTGCCCTGTCCATAAGTAGGTCCGAAAATCCTTACTTTATTAATAGCATCCTGCACCCTATCAAAAGAAATATTTAATTCTTCACCATAAACTTCAGGCACTCCAGTAGGAATAAAAGACTGTTTAATGTATTTAAATTGCAAATAAGCTAAAAGTTCTTTTTCATCTTCTGCACTTATATCTTCAAGGGTTTTAGGAACATCCCTCATTAAATTATTAACTTGAGCAAGATTTATTTCTGCTGATTTTCTTGGCGCTAAAGACGGAAGATAAAACCAGACGAGACTCAATAAAACAGCTCCCAACGTAAAACCCCACAAAAAACTTGCGGCACGATAATAAAAATTCTTTCTTGGAGAGAAGTTTTGATTATTATTTAAAGCGGGTTTATGTTTTTCGGGTTGAGAATTATTTTCCATATTTTTATTAATTAATTTTTTCCATTTTTAAAGATTTCTAAAAGCTCTTTTATCTTTTTCCTTCTTTCCCTCTCATCTTTTCCCTTAATGGCTTTGCTTACACAACTATTAAGATGGTTCTTTAAAATAAGTTGATTTACTTTTTTAATTGCCGCAATCACTGCTTTGTTTTGTTTTATAATATCAATGCAATATTTATCATCTTTAATCATTTTCTTAACTCCTTCCAAATGACCAGAAAGATAATTCATTCTGTTTAAAATTTGTTTTTCTTCTGATTTTTTCATATTTTTTTATACCCTATAGGGAGGGGTAATATAAAATAATAGCATTGAGACTCTTTTTATGTCAAGAAAAATAAAAATTATCCACAATTATTTCATTTCAATATTTGTTATAATAAACTAATAAAGATCATATTACTTTTAATTAAAAATTATGAAAGAAAAAAGAATCATATATGCCTTGCTCTTGGCTTTATTTTTCCTGCCAGCCGGAGCAACGTTTATCCACTTTAAGATCCATTCGGGAATAGTTTGGCTACCTTACTTGACCCTATTTGATGCTATTGTTGTCACATTAATGTTTAAGTCAAGGAAAACAGCTGTTTATGCTCTTTTTCTTAATTCTATCTTTGTGATTATAGGAATAGGATTTCACCTTAAATTTTTACCAGGTGGCTGGGCAGATATAATGATGTCTTTAACTGACTTCTTTACTGGCTATGCTGTATATGGATTAGTTACTAAAAATTAATTAAATATACAAATATGGATTTACATAATTTAGTGATTTATTCGGGTTGGGCAGCAGCAATATCCTTAGCTTTAAATTTTTTAACCTGTTTGAATATGCCTTGGTCAAAAACCAAGTGTCTTTGGAAGGGCGATTATCCAGGATCTGATAAATGCGATTGGAAAGGATTTCAACCTATTGCTTACATGCACAGTGTTTTTGTCTGGCTCACAATAATCTTCAGTATTGTACATATTATTCTGGCTATTGCTTACTAGTAGAATGCTTTATTATTTCTAGATTACAGCTTCTATACTTTTTACACCAAGTTTCACATTTATCTTTCCATTTCTTTTCTCTATACGTTAAACCGCAAAACTCACACTTATAAAGTTTGCTTTTTATTTTTATCCTCTCTGGCATATCAAAATTTTATGTTTAGACTATTCTTCTTTTTCTTCTTTTTCTTCTTTCTCTTTTTCTTCAGAAGAACTACATCCGCAATTTTCACACATATTTTTTTCTAATCAGTAATAATGATTTACGAATATAAATCGACCTTGTTTTTTATTTAACTAAAGTTAAATTTCAGATAAAATCTGATCTATAATTGATTTTAAGCTTTCATAAGGTATAGCACCACCAAGTGATTGGTTGTTTAGAAAACTACCTGGTGTTCCAGTTACTCCTGCTGCTATTCCTTGTTGTAAATCTGCCTCAATCTTGTCTTTGTATTTTCTTGAAGAAATACAATCCTCAAATTGAATCTCATTAAGACCAAGTTCTAAAGCTAATTCTTTGTATAAATTTAATCCAAGTTCTGATTGATTTTTAAATAAACCATCTGAAAATTCCCAAAATTTATCTTGTTCTGCGGCACACTCCGAAGCCTCAGCAGCTGGTCTGGCTTGAGAATGAATAGAATCTAAAGGAAAGTGCCTATAAACCCATGTTACTTTATCAGGATAATCGTTCATTATTTGTAGCATTGTTTGATGAAATCTCAGACAAAATGGACACTGAAAATCAGAAAACTCAACGATAATAATAGCTGCACTTACATCCCCTTTAATATTATCATCAGAGCTGATTTCTATTTCTTTAGTAGTCTCTTTTTTTTGGCTACTTTCATTTAGTGAAGGATTTACGCTGGCTACATTTTTATTTTGACCAATCAAAAATCCTGCACCAATTAAAGCTATTATAGCTAATCCTGTTAATAATCCCTTTAAAAAAATTTTGCTTGTTGTATCTTTGTTTGTCATGTTTTTTTTTAATTTAATTTTATAAATCTTCTTCTTCAAATACACTGCAAGTCGTATCTCCATTTCCAGAAATTACTCCCCCACACTGAGGACAAGACTCTTTTCCTTGAGCAATTAAATCATCGCAAGCGCAAGTTCCTGCGGTCTGGTTATTCCAAACATTGTCTTCCATGTAACACATAGTGCAAGCTGGATCAACACAACACCTATAAACTCCGGCTGCAATTGCTTTCTTAATGCCTATATCTTGTTCTTTTACAACCCGCTGCTGCATTTCCTCTAGTGATAATCTTTCAAAAGACGAAAGAAAGCTATTAGCTCCCAATCCCAAGCCAAAAGCGATAATAAATAGCAATATAACAAATAAGATTTTTTTCATAAAAAGACCATTTATTATTCATTAAGACGACAAAATCTATTTTATCAATTTTTAATTATATTTCAACATTTAAAAACCTATAATTTTGTCTCTTATTTCTTTGCTCAATATTTTATCTTTTATTGAAACGATTTCTCAAGTCTTTCATTTACTGCCTTCCAATTGACAATATTCCAAAAAGCATCAATAAAACCATTTCTGTTATTCTTATAATCCAGATAATATGCATGCTCAAAAACATCTATTACCATTAAAATATCGAATGTTGGATAAATATTGGTATTATGTTTTTCTATTTGCATTATTATGGGTTTTTTTATTTGCTTGTCAAAAGATAAAGCTGCCCAACCAGAACCCTCAACAGATGCTGCGGCCTGACTGAATTCATGTTTAAACCTCTCAAAACTCTGAAATTCATGATTAATAGCTTTTTCCAACTTATCACTGGGTTTTCCTCCACCTCCTTTTAATGGTGAAGTTAAACTCTCCCAAAACAGAGAATGAAGCAAATGTCCTCCAATATTAAAAGAAAGATTCTTTAAAGTTGACTTTAAATCCAAATCAATACCATCTTTTCTTGCTTGTTCTATTTTTTCCAGAATAGCATTTGCGCCATTTACGTATGATTGATGATGTTTTTTATGGTGGATCTCCAGCTGTTCTTGAGACATGTGCGGTTCTAAATCCTTATAACCATAAGAAATATCAGGTAAAGTATAGCGTTTCATAATACAGTTATTAGTTTGTTAATTCCTCAACTTCTTTTTTTCCTTCTTCCAATTCTTCAGCATGCTCTTTATCAAGACTAACTAATAAAGCTTCAAATTCTCCAACATGAGTTTTTTCTTCTTTAGCAATATCTAAAAGAACTTTTTTAATATTTTCATTGTCAGTCATAGCAGCCATTTGTTCATAAAAACTTACTGCATCAAGTTCAGCAATCATCCCAGCTCTTAGTATTTCTTTGTCTATATCCTCTTTTTTTACATTTTTAAGATTAATTGGTAATTGTGATAACATGTTTATTTGTTTTTAGTTAATTAATAGATTAGACCTTTTTTAATTATTCTGTTCTAAAGTTCTGCAAGAAGAACAATGAAGATGAAAGTTATTCTTTATTTCCCCCTCAATATCAGAAGCAAATTCAGTTCCAGAAAGCTAAGAATCAAATTTGACTTTACATTTTAAGCACTCAATTTTTTTCTATTTATTTTATTTTTTTCTTTTTTTGTTTTTTTTATCTAAGTTCATAAATTTATTCTTTAAAAAATTATAGCAGATTAAGTAATCTGGTCAAAATTCCTTTAACCTATAATAAAGGAAGTGTTTTCATTAATAACATTAAACCTATCCCAAACAAAAAGACTAAAAAATAACTTGTTGATTTTTTTAAGGCTGTACAGGTTTTAATTTCAGGAATTAAGTCTGATGAAGCAATATAAATAAAACTTCCAGCGGCAAAAGCAAGAATAAAAAAGATTGAACCTCCTATTTTTTCTAAGATAAAAAACCCAACAACTCCGCCAAAGATAACGCTAATAGCTGATAAAAAGTTTAAAAACAGTGCTTTTGTTTTTTCAATTCCTCCATAAATTAGAATCCCAAAATCCCCTATTTCTTGAGGAATTTCATGAAAGGCCACTACTAAAGTTGTAATTACTCCAATAGAAAAAGAGGTGGCGAAAGAAGCAGCAATAATTAAACCATCAATAAAATTATGAACAGCATCAGAAACCAAAATCAAATATGAAAATGGCATTATTTTAGGGTGCTCTCTTGCATGACAGTGATGCCATTTGATAAAGTTTTCCAAAATAAAAAAGGTGCAAAACCCTAAAATAACATATAGAAATACATTTAAACTATTCTCCAATCCAATCCCCTCAAGTGCTTCTGGAATTAAATGAAAAAATGCTCCCCCCATTAAAGCGCCTGCTGAAAAAGAAACTAAAAAAAGAAGGATTTTATCTAAAAGTTTTTCTTTTAGAAATAAAATTAAAACTCCTGCAAAAGAAACAAGGCTTATTAAAAAAGTAGAAATAATGATATTTAAAAAAACTGTCATTTTTAAAACATTAAAAGTTGAGGCTTAAAAAGGATTATTAGGCCTAAAATCAAGAGCACAACTCCTGAAATTAATTTTATTACTTTGAGATATTTTTCTGATACTTGAGTAATTCTAAGTGTCCAAATAGCTAAAGCAAAAATTATCAAGTCATCAAGCATGTAAAATAGAATATAAACCAAGAGATAAGAGTAATAAGAACTGGTGCCTAAATTATAGCTTGTAAGCATTTTTGTAAAAGCCAAAGGAAAACCCAAAGAACAAACTAATTCTATTAAATTCACTCCAGCTGCAACTACAGCTACACCTAAAAGCATCAATGGCAGAGATGTTTTTGCTTGAGAAATTTCCTGCATTTTTTCAAACAGCTTTTTCTCAAATCTAACAAAAATACTTTTTTCTTTTTCAGGATCTACTTTACAAACCCTACAAATCACATTATGAAAATAATCTTTTAGTACAAATATTGAAAAAACTATTATAACTACCCCTATTAATAAGGTAATATATTTGACTTGTTCTAAAACCAAAAAAAGGTTAAGCCAAGCTGAAATAAACAGAAAATATACTATTCCTGAAACTAAAATAAAAGTTCCTCCTATTAGAAATACTCTTTCTCTAATTCCAGTAGAAACTAAAACAGTGAGTAAAAATCCAAGCGCAATCATAGCACAAGCATTAAATCCGTCTAAAGCTCCTAGCACGATTGCCAAAACCATTGGAGACATGTTTTCAAGAGAAATCTCACCTATAATAGGAAGAGTAATTTTCTTACTTTGGCTTGGAGATTCGGGTTGAGATGATTGCTCAATCAGTTCTAACAAATAATTTTCCATATCAGTTGCTATATTTTGAGCAAAGCCTAAAAAATAACGGTTCTCAATAAATGTTATGGGAACAAAACCTTGTTCATTAGCAGGAACACTATATTCTTGATACATTTGCCCCAAGAGATCTATATTTTCTTTTTCAAAAATTCCATAATTTCTAAATTCAATATCAGGGTATTTTTCTTTTAGATTTCTCAGAAATTCCTTTTCATCAGAACAATGAGAGCAGGTTGGACTAAAGAAAAAATCAACACCTACCTTCTCTTGGGCCAATGAGAAATTAGCGCTGCCTATCAGTAAAATAAAAGTTAGTATTGCAAAAATTAGCTTTTTCATATAATGTTCACAGACTATACTATACGTATTTTTGACGATATTGTCAAAACAACAGTATAGATATGTATTTTAATTTTACCTGAATTTGTTAGAATTAAAATACAAAAGGTCGTGTTATAAAGTAATCTACATTAATAATATGATTTTTTCTATTATTTCACGAATAGTCAATGGTGTAAAAGAAGGAGTAAAGGCAGGACTTCAGGGAGTAAGCGATACTAGCAATGCTGTTATTGATGTCGTTAAAAACACAACCATTACTCTTCTTAAGGGTACAGGAGAAGTAGTTTCCAAAGGTATTGAAGTTGCTGGTTCAGTTGTTAAAGGTGCGATTTTTGGAATATCTGATATTGGAACTTCAGTTATAGGAACAATTAAGGGAATTGTTATGGGGACAATAAACGGCATTATGGAAGCTGGTGGAAGGCAAGATCAAGCAATCCAGGGAGCTGTTGCTCAATCAATTCACAGTGCAAAAGAACTGGGTCTAGACGTTGGTAAAACTGCTGTTGAAGCAGTGAGTGGCTCAGTTGAAGCAGTGAAAAAGGTTGGTGGAAATGTAACTGAAGCAACAAAACAAGCTGTTACTGCTGCAGTTTCTGCTGCCAGAGATATTAGCGATGAAACAGTTACCGCTGTGAAAGATGCTCTCTCAACAAGCATTGAAGGAGCAAGAGACATTATTGACGCACTAAAAAAATAAATATTTAAAGTTAGGAATTTTTCTCAGAAATTGTTGTTTTAAAAACAGGTTGAAAATGAACCTGTTTTTACTTTTAGAGTCAAGCTAAAATCAATGTTTTAGGACCGCATATCTAAAAAAAGAAAAAGACTTATGTTGATTTATTTAAAAAAAGAGCTATAATAAATTTTAGGTTTAAAAAGCCTCGTCTATAAGTCGATATAAAGTCTTGATTTATATAAATCATTCACTAAAAGCGACTTAAAGAAACGAAAGGTCGCTTTCTAAATTCGTTTATTCACGTCATATATGGTTTTTAACAAATTTGATAAAGAATCACGCGATGGCGGTTTCGCCCCTCGTGAAATGGTGAAAGGAAACTGGAACTGTGCTGATTGTCAAAAAGAAATTACAGAGCTTCCTTTTGAACCATCACCTGACAGACCAATTTACTGTAGAGAGTGTTGGTCAAAAAGGAGAGATAAGTTTAGACGATAAGTCTAGATCTTTAAAACCCCGCAAGTTATTTGCGGGGTTTTAAGTTATCTAGTCATCGCTTTTCTCCTTGACTCTTGAGGATATTTTTCAATAGCGTATCTTAGTGCTGTACGCGGCATTTTATTTTTATATTTCATTACATAATCAAATACTTGTTTAGGATAAATATTACTTGTTTCTTTCAGCATCCAGCCATACCCTTTTTGAACCATATCATCTTGATCTAACAGCAACAAATCAGCTGTTTTAAAAATGTGATTAAGAAATTCTTTACTCTTTCTTATTGGATAAATCAAAATAACAGCTGAAGCACGCCTAAGCCATCTGTTTTTTGATTTTGTCCATAATTTTACTTTGGGTAAAAATTCAGGAAAATCATAAATAAAATAACCAAAAGCACGGGTTGAAAAAGTATCGCATTTTCCCCAATCAGAAACATATTTTTTCAACCAAGATTCAAAAATCTTAAAATCTTTTTTCTCGTATTGTTTACGTAAACGAAACGCCCAATCAAAAGCAATTGTTGATTCTTCTCCATAACTAGTTTTAAGCAATGTTTCACAAATTGAAAAAATCTTATTCTTTTTAAAACCTTTAACTTCTTTAAAATATCTAGCAGAAATCTTTCTTGCCACAGGAATTCTAACGCCATAAATCTTTATTTTTTCTCTAAAAAAATTCTCGGCTCCTTGTTTATAGGCAGGATCAATATTTTGTTTTAATTCTTTACGAATTTTTGTTAATATTTTATTCATTTCATTTTTATCTCATTAATATTATCTATTGAAATCCAAGCACTCATCATTCCATATCCTTTTTTATTTATTTTAAAAGGTTTTATTTTCTTTGGATTTTTCAAAAAAACTAATAAGCAATAGTTTTTTTCTTTAAATATCCCATGGTATTTATCAATTTCGTCTATTCCCAAACCGTCTTTTGTCCCATATTCTTTTAGAATTCCCATTATTTTGTCTGGATTCAAATTCTCATACTGCAACACATTAAAAACTTCTGCTTTTACAGTTACCGGTTCGCCCGAGTTTTTAAAATAAACAATGTCCCCGATCTTAATTCTGTCCCATGGAGCATATCTATTGCTATACCACCTGGATTCTATTGTTTTTTCTCCGGTTAGAATCTTGGGAAGTAATCCCCAGGATTTTTTCATTATTGTTAAATGATCCATGTTAGTATTTTTGAATACTTAACAACTCAACTTCAAATATTAATGTAGAATTAACTGGTATAAGACCGACACTAGCTGTCCCATAACCTAATTTTGATGGAATTGTTAGTTTTCTTTTTTCCCCTATTTTCATTCCCAAAACTCCTATATCCCATCCCTGGATTACCCGACCAATTCCTAAAGCAAAACTAAAAGGCACATTTCTGTCTACACTTGAATCAAATTTCGTTCCATCCTCCAGCCATCCTGTATAATGTACTGTTACAATGTCTTGATTTCGCGCTTGTTCCCCTGAGCCAGGCTGTAAAATTTCAATTTGAACACCTTGTTTTTCAAACTTGGTTGCTAATTCCTGCTCATTTACTGATTCTGAGTTTTTGTTCTTGTTTTGAAGGTAAAAATAAGAAGCAAAAATTAAAATAATTAAAACAGTAAAAGTAATAATTTTTTTCATATTTATTAATTGTTTTTATTAGTTATTAATTAAAATTATAGTATCAAAAAAATCTATTAATAACAATTTGTTAAAAGGTAACTAAACTTGACTTTTTCATAAAATCATTACATAGTATTTAATTATGGAAGCATTTTTAACCTTTATGATTATAATTGCCTTGCTTTTTTCCTTTGCTAGTTCTCCAGTTAAAAAAACTGCTGTTGTTGATCAAGAACCTGCTATTCAAGATGTTATCTATACAGCATCTTTAGTCCAGCCAAGCCAAACAATCCAATCTCAGCCAGTAGTTCAACAGCAAGTGGTTAATTTAATTGACACATATATAATTTCTGGACCAGAGCAAGGTGAAATTTTAAAAGACACTAATAGTGTTGTTTTTGAATTTGACGCAAATATTTTATCAGATAGTTTAAAGGGAAAATTATATTTTGAAACAAAGGTTTTGGGATTTGATAATGATTGGAAAAAAAGCAGAGCTAAAAAAAGAACAATAACGCTTCCTTCTGGTACTAATCAATACACTTTTTTAGTAAGGGCAAAAATTAATGAAACATTTGATTTAACTCCAGCACAGAGAACTTTTACTTTAAATGTTTCTCCTTATTTTAAGAAAGTTAAAATATCTACTATTAAATACGAATCTACATCAAGACCAGCTTTAATCACTTTAACTACTAATTTAAATCAAGATGAAGAAATTAATATTACTGGCTGGTCTATTGAATCTAAAAACGGAAAAATAATCATTCCTCAGGCAACAGAAAAATATTATCATTATTATGGCTCACAGAATAATGAAGATATTATAATTAAAAAAGGTGAAAGGATCTATTTATCAAGCGGATATAATCCTTTAGGAAGAGATAGAAACTTTAAAGACAATAAGTGCATGGGATATTTAACAAACTCTTTTGATTTTCCTGTTTCTATTTCTAAAAAATGTCCAGAACCAACAGCACAAGAAGTATCTCATCTGGACCCATGCTGCCAACAATTTATCCTTAAACTAAAATCCTGCCAATATCCTGATTATTCTGAGAATGCAGATGTAAGAAGTGATAAACAATGCACAGAGTATATTGATAAAAACCTTAATAATATTGGTTGTTTTATGAATTATTCTCAAGACAAAGATTTTTTAGGAAACAACTGGTACATTTATCTTCATGGAAAAAATATTCTTGCTGATGATTGCTATGATACACTCTATTTAAAAGATAAAAACGGCTTTGTCATTAATACTTATCCTTACGGCAAGCCTGTTTGTAAATAGAATTTTCCAAAA
>SDBV01011048.1_pt1 | contig 11754 bp, 16 predicted proteins | sample 2277081 | NCBI WGS metagenome assembly SDBV01 (sample SAMN10402039, study PRJNA504765) | marine sediment metagenome | isolation source: marine sediment core GS10_PC15, 223 cmbsf | place: Arctic Ocean: Southern Knipovich Ridge | collected 2010
TAATAACGGGACAGTGGAAATATGTCGTGGAGCGGGTTTTGACTGTTCAATTTTTGCTGCTGCTGGTTCTGGCGAAACAAAAGAACTTAAAATCTCCGGCTTTAGAGCGGCTGATTCTCTGCGGACACTTGAAATTGGCGTAGGTGTAGATGCCGCTGACACAGCTTCCTTTGACGGCTTGAGTAACTACTTATTTGATGGTACAATCAAAAGCACAGCAGGGGCAAGTTTAGGTGATAATGCTGGTAATGAAACATTATGGGCCGCTGACGGTCGACAGACAATGGCCGGAACGGCAAGAGTAATGATAAGTATAGATTTAGAACCTGTGCTCGCTACACGTCCCTCTGCCAATCCTCCCGGCGAAGGCACGGAAGATAGTTTTGCCACCCATGATTTCAACGCCACTACTGACGAAAGCGTATTTTTTCATCTGGAGCTTCCTCATGATTATGCAGACGCAGGAATAATTCACATTCATTTTGATTTTTTCGTTGATACCGCTCCTGCTTCTGCTCAAAGTGTAGTCTGGGGTGTTGAGTATAGAAAGCAATCAATAGGTGATAATTTCGATTTTAGTGCAGGAACTACGACTACTTACACACAAACGTCTGTAACTACAGGGACACCTGCAAACGATAAAAAAGTTCATCAAAGTGCAGAAGTCAATTTAACAACAACAGGATTCGTTGCTGGGGATTATATATTGCTTCGATTGTTTAGGGACGCAGATGGTACTGGCGGTACAGATGATTTTCCAAATGACGCAAGAGTAATTGATTATCATATTGAGTATTTATCAGATAAATTAGGTGAAGCTACATAAGGAAAAACAATATGGCAGGATTACCAACAGAAAGTTTACCGGCTGCACAGCAGGATCCTATGGGCATCTTGCAAGGTCAGCATGATAAAGCCTTGCAGTACAATAGGTCCCAGTACGATACTGAGCTTAACTCTCTGAAACAGTCTCATCTTACTGATCAGGATTTCTACAAAGGGCTGGATGATCTTAACATGAGACACCAGCAGATAGTCAATAAACAGAACTACGAAGCGGACCAGAAGTTACAGGAGGTTAAGCGTGTACAGTCCCTGATTGATTCACAGCAGATAGGATCTGAAGCCGGGCAAGAGGCCATCTGGAGATTGGTACTACCATCAGAGACCGAGAGGGCTATGTTCCAAACGGCAGGGAGGCAGGGGAGACAGCCATTATCTATATCTGCATTAAGTTCTGAAGCAATGAAAGATTCCATAAAGAAGTACGCTGGGGCCGCACCTGAGAAACCAGGTTTTGAGTGGGGTAAGCCAAAGAAATTCAAAGAGGGACTAGTTCAACAGTACCTTGATTGGCGTATGCTACAAGGCTATGATGATCCTACCATGACACCCATGATCAAGTATCAGCTTGATACTCAATGGGATGCTCACATGCGAGAGAACAGGTATAGTGAGTGGTGGAGTGACAAAGGCAAACGCAAGCCCATTGTAGAAGTGAAGGCTCTACGAGCTACAGGCAAGATAGGTAAAGCATACCGTGATCGTGTAACACAGGCGGGGGTTGCTAATCCACTTGCTGCTTCTGTTAAGCCAACGAAACGAACAGTATCTCCGTACTCAATGGAGACTAGACGCGGAGTGTCATTAACCAAGGAACCAAAAAGAACAGAGGTACCTACTGGTGGAATGGCACGTCCTACAACTCAAGCAGAATATAATAGTGTACCATCAGGTGCACAGTACATAGGATCTGATGGTCAAGTGAGGACTAAACGCTAATGGCAGCACCGTGGGAGCAAAATGATCCAATAGTTGATGCACCTGTTTCATTCGGACAAGATGATCCAGTAGTTCAATCAGCACCATGGGAACAGGACGATCCGATAGCCAGTACTCCTGCTGCAACCTTACCCGTTGGTGGTGCTATTACCAAGGGCTTCATGCGATTAGGTGGTGCCCTGGTAGATCTACCGAAGCACATAGTAGGACAACTTAAACTACCTAAAATGTCAGGTATGGCACGGGCAGTTCTAGACGCAAAGACTCCAGAACTTAGAGCAATAGCGTTGAAGAACATGGCAGAGGTAGAGGGCTTCTTCGATAGGGCAACCAAGGAACTTGGCAGAGCAGGAGAACTGCACAGGATAGGAACTGCATCCATTATCAAGAATCACCCTGAATGGGAGTCAGAACCTCCAGAAAGTTTCGTTGACCTCGTAACCAGTCCTGATAAGCTGGTGGTCAGTCTGGCAGAGTCATTGCCGGTGTTACTGAGTGCTGGTATTATGGCAGCAGGTGGAGCACCACAAGTAGGCGTGATGATGATGTACGCCTCTGAAGGACAGGAAGCGTACGATAGAGCTAAAGCAGATGATGCCATTGAAGAAGAGGCAGAATCAGCTTATGTAGTCTATGGTACAGTATCAGCCGCGTTGGAGAGTATGCAGTTGAAGGGGATCATGAAAATAGGCAAGGGGATGTGGAACGCTGTGCTTACCCGCACGGCTCAAAAGGTAGCCAGGAGAGGGGCCAAGGCCCTGATTATGGAAGTAATCAAGGTCGCTGCCAAAGAGGGTCTGGAAGAGATGTCACAGGGTACCTGGGGCGATGTAACCGCTAAGATGGTGTACGGTGAGCCATTCGCTTCTATTGGAGAGTTCATAGATCGTAGGGCACAGGAATTCTATATAGGTGCTGCTATGGGTGTGACTGCTGGCGGTGGCGGTGCAGCAGCAGCTAAGATCACGCAGAAGCTGAAGTCTAACTTCGAGACTGGTAAGGCTGGGGTTACTGACGTGGTGGAAGAAGTCCAGCCAGTGGCAGAAGATAAGATAAAGGCCGCTGCGTACTTCAATCCGGATACTGGTAAAATAGGAGAGGGAATAACACACGCACAAGCCGCTGCAAATCTTGAAGGTGGGATAACTGTACCAGAAGGCGGACGGCCAGTTCAAGAGGGTTTTGTTACAGAATCTGGTAAATTTGTGTCAAATGAAGAAGCAGCAGAGATAGCTAAAAAGACTAAGCAATTGCCAGAAAATTATGAATTAACACAGGAAGAACGGATACTCGGTAGACCAACGGCACAGAATATTCTGGCACAAAAACCTCCTACTCCTGACGAAGCCATAGGCAAACAGTATGGCCTCAAACCAGCAGAGACTAACGAGCGTCTTGGTCAGGCTGAATTGAAGTACCGCGAACTGAAAAACAAACCAGTCAAAGAGCGTACTAAGGCTGATAACGATGAGCTTGCTTTTCTTAGCCGTAACAGAAAAAACATTCAATCCTTATTGGATAGAGAAACTACGCCAATGGAACCCAAGAAGATGACCCGCAGGAAAGCATTAGCTCTGGGTCACATTATACCAAAGGAACTGGGTTGGACTGAGGAACAGCGTAGAGAGTTCAATAAGAAGATCACTAACAACAGATCAATGAAAGACATGACACCTGCTCAGCGTGAACAAGTGATCACGGCATTAAAGAAGGAAGCACAGAAAGCCGGGATAGACACAGCAGACATTCCTGATTCCAATCCTGCTGGAGAGCTAGCTGCTAAATTGCGAGAGCGGAAACAGAAGCCAGCACTTACTCGCAGGGATAGGCGTAACATGACGAAACTGCGTAAGGCCCTGTATACAATGAAGTCTGGTACCAGTTTCTATTTCCTGCATTCATCTAGGTTGAAACGACTATGTAATGCCCTGGATAATTACGAGGATGATGGGCCATTCACGCGATACATCTATCAGCCAGTGAAGGATGCTGATACTAAAGCCAATGTTGAATTCACTAGAGCAATGGGAGCCGCTGTTGCTACCATGAATGATCTTGGAATTGATGCTTCTAGTATGATGACTGAAGTAAAGGACATAGGCATAGAGGACAAGCTCTCTACGGCTGAGAGAATAGGCGTATGGGCATTAGCACAGAACGAACAGACCATGAAGCATCTTACCTCTGAATTCTCTGAGCAGGAAATAGCTAAGATAGTTGAATCAGTGAAAGCTACAGAGAACGAAATGCTCGTGGCCGCAAATGTACAGACTTATTTCGAGTCACAATGGCCACAGTTCCAGGCAACAGCAGAAGCCAATGGTATTACGGGGATGACCAAGGTAGAGAATTACATGACTGCGTTCGTCACTGATAAAAACGATCTTGGACAAGGTGATTTCTTAGAGGGATTAATGCAGCAGTTCACCGAGGGCAAATTCGTTCCTGGTGAGCAGCATACGATAGAACGTAAGAAGGGTGCGAAGCGTAACTTGGAGCTTAACATATTTGTGATACATGCTCGTGCAGCCAGGGCCTTAGAACGATTCACAGTGATGGCCCCGGTAGCCAGTGAAGTGGGATCCATTCTGGGGAACAGACAATTCAAACAAGCCCTTAATGATGTTACGTATGGTCACGGATCACGGATGTTAGATAGATGGTTACAGGATTCTGTACGTGGGTCCGCAGCCTATGATAGCTCCGCTCTGGCTAGAGCAGCACGATGGATGAGAATGTCTAGTATCCACTATGTACTAGGCTTTAAGATCCTAACAGCAGGTAAGCAGGGCTTATCATTGTTCCCTGCTATGGGAGTTGATCCAGGAATGATACCCCTTGTACTAGCTAATCTAGAACGTGCATCTGCTGGATTAAAGTATAAGCAGATGGAGAAAGATGCGTTCTCAAAATCAGATCTACTACGTACTAGAGATTGGAACAGAGATCTGCGACAAGTATACAATCAGAAAGCTATCAAGAAAATGTACGCAGGGCAGAAGTTATCACCTATGTCAATGAGAATGGCCTCATGGATGGACCGGCACACAACCACCATAGCATGGACTTCAGCGTACCAGCTTGCACAGAAGCAAGATACGTCCGAGGATGAGTCTATAAGATTCGCTGATGGTGTTATCGAGAAAACGCAGCCAATGGGCAAAGCGGTAGATCTTCCTGCTTATTTCAGAGGCGGTGAGTTGCAAAAGAATCTTACTACATTCCAGAATCAAGTTAATCAGAATGGTAATATAATGTGGTACGACATCCTGGGAGAAACGAAGGCCAGAAAAATTGGCCTACCAATGGCAGGCTATCGTTTACTAATGTCACAGGTACTTCCAGCTATACTATTAGGTATGATATCTCGCGGCCGTCCGCCTCGGAATATTGAAGAAATTGCTAAAGATCTTTTATTCTACGCAGTTAGCCCATTCCTATTTGTTGGTAAATGGGTTTATACTGCTGCTACTGGAGAATGGGCACCAGGACGAATGATAGCTGAGACACCGTTCAAGAAAGCCTTCGTTGATCTACCACGTGCTGTAAGAGCAGCAGCAAAGGATGAGGCCACGCCAGAAGAGATCCAGAGAGTGGTAGTGGAAGGTGCTCATGCTGCTGCTGCGTTCTCAGGTGGTAAGGTTCCAGCAGCGGCTATTCAAACAGCAGAGGCTGGTTGGGACTTGGCTACAGGAGAGGATACTGATTTCCGCCGATTGGTGTGGAGTAAGTATGCCCTGAGAAAAGGGGCAAAGAAAGAAAAGGATGAGTTTACACCATGACAAATAAAGATCAACTAATTGAAATAGCAACGAAGCTGGATAATCTCAAGGAGCAGTTTGACAACCATTTATATCACCACCTGGCATTTACTATAGCCCTATTAACTATTACTGGCGGTGCTGTCACGGCGTTGATTATAGCTCTACTATCGTAGTCGCTTTGCCACTTCCAGGATATCTTCGCAGTGATCTTTCATTGCGTGTATTATATTTTCCCTTCTAATTTTTGCCATACTACGTCTACTACGATAGCTGTTCATGTCGAATTCTTTTTGACAAAAGCTGAAGGGGAACATCATCCCATTATAAAACACGATCCTTATAGTGATCTCATGTTTATCGCTGTCGTGATGAAAGTCGCTCTTATACAAATCAACCGTTACCGGACATTTGCTCATACGCTTCTCTATAAATGCCTTAATGCCTTCTGCCCATTTAATAAATTCTTTGGTCATTATATCCCCTTACTCAGTTAGTAACCTAGCATTTCTAACAGTTCTTCAATACCAGTGATATCAAATTCCTCTTTGGGTAAATTTTCTAGGGTCTCTTCGATAAAAATTTTCAGGTCTTTGTTAGACATGTGAATCTAACCTCCTATTCAGCAAGTAAAATATCAGCCAGTTTAGCACTTACCTGTACACCATCTTCCCAGTATAGATTTCCAGCTTCTTTGCGTCTGTCTATCACTGGGAGATTTTCCTGATCCTTAGCAGAATCAATTATGTTCTGGACTTTAGCTACGGGTACCAGGCACCACGCTCCATTATTGTACCACAGTACAGGCAATGCCCCATCCTCAAAGGTATCAGTTTTCACTGGCATAGTGCTGGAGTTGTGTTGTACGTAGTAGAATTTTTCTGTTGAGGTTTTCATTTTATTCTCCATTCAGAGCTTTCCACGCAAGAGCCGCCCATCGCTGGTAATGGTCAAATTCTGGCAAGCCCGCTCCTTCCATAGCAGAAAAGCATTCATTATGGATTTCATTTAATACATCTATCAGCCCCTCTGCTCTTCCGTAGAGTTCTAATTTATGAGATGCAGCTTCTTTTGCTTCTTTTTCTGTGTTTCCATCTATTACTTCTCCTAGATGAACACGCCAGCATTGTCCAGGATAGTAATAGTTTGCCTGTACTAGTTCTTTCATTATCCTATCCTCCTTCTTTCAGAGCTTGTTCAAATTTGTTTGCCAAACGATCACATATATGCTGGCCAGAATTACAAAATGCCTTATCTTTAGTCCAGTCAACAAATTCTTGTACAAGATTGGAATTTATAGTGATACGTTTCCCTTCTTCAGAAACAGCATAAACGGGTAGTGTGTAACTTTTATAATTGTCTGGCCTAGTTTCTTTTTCATCCTTGTAGCAAAATCTTTTACTGGCCGGATTATACCAACCTATAAGTATACTGTGTCCCATCATTTTTCCCCCTACCCTATAAGTTCGATGAATTCCAGCACCCATGCCTTTGTGGTGTAAAGTGCTCCTAAACGTCTGGTTGTTTTCAGCTTGATTACTGAACCGTGACTATCGCCACGGCCTCTTAGTACCCAACCGTAAATCGTGCTACGCACACGAGTTACGCCACTCAGTTCAACTATTAACTTGGGCACATCACTCAGTTTTATCAGATCTGTTATCTTTGGTTTTGCCATTCTGTATTCTCCCAATTTCATATGTATCTAACGCACATATATAGTTTTCCGTTGCTGCGATTATTGTATCTGCTAATTGCTTCCGTGCTGCTCTCAATTTTCTATGCCGTTCGGAAGTACGTTTAGTTATCGGATGCGGATCACCTTCCATCTCTCATCTCCTTGTACTCTTCAGGATTGTCACCCTGATGTAATAGACTATTACACGTGTCCCCCATCCAGTACTTCCAGGGAACTCCGGTACGTGCCCACACTATAAATGTTCCCGGTTTAGTAGCCTTTCCTTGCTGAATTACAGCATACCACGTTGTACCAAACTTGGACGTTAATCTTATAATCCATCCAGGTTTATTATTGGGGGGTATACGCTCAAACAACCCCAGATTTTCAGTATGCCCCTCTTGTACGGCACGAGCGGTCCTACCTGGATAATTATCCTCCAGCCAACCTATTAGTTCGTTCCTAGTTCTTATGTGCATCAGAGTCCTTGATCTGTTTAACTACCTTTTCTGTTGAGGGTGACTGACTTGATTTTAATTCATCATCTACTGCATCCCTTAGCGTTGGATCACTAGATACCCGATACCTTGCCCTCTGTACTCCCCTGATGATCTCAACCAGTGCCTTCTTCTTAATCAGGATGCTGTACCCTACGGCTATCAGGGAACTAGCAAAGCCAACAATGGCCAGCCATGTTGGGAACCTGTGTATTGCCAGGCCCAACATTATAGTAGAGATAGCAGCTATAATAACTGCTGATCCTATCTTCCTCTGGTCCAGACCAATAGCTACTACTCCGCCGAAGAATGCCAGCAGGCAGAACGTACCGAACCAATTGGTACTGGCAACCGCCTTCATTGTGGAATCAAACGCTGACGTTGGGATAGCATCAAGTGATGGTACGACTGGTACTGAGGCACAGCCATTAGCTATTAATAGCATCAGGGCCATTAGCAGTGGATACAATACTACTGCAATTATTATTCTCATTATTGTTTCTCCTTTAACTTAAACAATATACATCCAAATTTAGCGTCTACATATAGCTCCGGGTCTCCCCAACATTTGTGGAAAATCATGTCACCCCCTACATCTGGATGTTCACACGTATGAAATACTTCTTTGGTATCTTCCCAGTAGTTGCATTCTTGACATGTCATTTCTCCACCCCTAGATTTTCTTTCCAAAGAATTTTAGAACTGCCTATTTTATTTAGTATCAAATCCTTACACGGTTGGCAAAGTGGAGAATTGACACCCCTAACGGTTAGTTCAATAAGAAGCCTATTCTCATATCTAAGGGTTCTCGACTCTCTAAGGCTATTAAATTTTGTATTAACCCTACGTACGCCACACAGGTAGCACAGTATCCTTTTCTTTGTCATCTCTCCACCCCCAAGTATTCTTTTATTACCCACTTAGCCAGTTTAACTTTCCTGTACACCCGGTACCGTCTACCACCATCCATTGTCTTCCTGGTCGTTACAGCAGTGGGACAAGCAGCAACGAACCATCTTCCAAATTGACTCTTGACTCCGGGCTTACTGCGGCCCTGTTCCTGGCACCAGTGTACCCACGCATTGTAAAGATAATCTATCAGGACATAGTACTCCTCTTCTTCTGATGATCCCTCTTTTACATCTGGGGGTTGCAACTCACAGCAGTCAAGTATGAACGCTGATATAGGTGTAGTCAGTTCTCGCAATTGTCTTAGTAGCATTGTCTGCTGCTTAGATACTACAAACTCACCGGCATTCCTTAGATCCTTCAGACCCTGAAGAGCAAAGTTGATTAACTTACCATCTGCTGCATCTTGTTGCAACCTACGCTTGAGTGAAAAGTCCTCTCTCCCCACATAAGAATTCGGAAAATACAGGACATTCATTCTCGGTTCTAGTGCGTTAGCCTGATCAGGGATGTTGGGAAGATCATTCATGGCAATCGTGAACCGCGACTGCAAATATACTTGTGGCAGATAAGGTAAATATTTTCTACTGATCCCTACTGGATCCCCGCCCACTATTTGAAGGATTTTTTCCAGAGCAGCTTCAGCTTCCCTTTGCCTCGGAACTTTAGCGTCACCCAGGAGTATAGCAAGTTTACCCAGTAACGGATGGTACCCGAACTCGGAGCAGAGGGTTTGGAAACTTGTAGACACACATTGTCTGTTGCCGAGCATAGCTGCCAGCGTATTAAGGACAGTGCCTTTACCAGATCGGGGACGTCCCGTGCAAAGCATAAGTTTCTCGTAGGACATGTCCGGCACACAGTTGTATCCGAACCATTGAGATAGCAGTTTAATCTGATCTTCTTCTCCATTGAATATCTCCTTATAGAACTGTTCCCATAGTTCCGAGTGAGCATCCTCATCGAAATCATACGGCAAAATGTTATAGCTAAACAGTGCTGGTGTAGGATCGTACAGTTTTATGTTGCCATTGACATACTCATTAACATCAAGCAGCCCATTCCTAAAGGCTACGAGGTTAGCGGGTACTGGCCGCTTATCATCCCTGAGCCAAACAGGAGGGTCTCTATCAATGGTGCACCAGTCCGAGAGGGCATCAATGATATCGGAAACTTTGGCTCTGGTAGGTTTATACGGTACCAGATTAATTCCCCCCCTAACGTCCGTTTTAGGTACCAGCTTTCCTTCGAGGAAATGATAAATAGAACCCCTAAATTTTTCTCTATCACAGTCTGAATAGTGTCCGTTCTCATATTGAATCCACTGACTCTTATAGCATCTAATGGTAGGAAGTTCATCTTGCATCCTCTCTCTATCTAACCATCCTCTAGCGATTGTGTGGGCAACATCATCCTTGAGAATATTCGGATCACCACCAGTATCGCCACTCTCTTGCACCCATTCAAGGAACGAAGTTTCAGTAAGCTGCACCTGATTTTTCCATTGCCTCAGATCTTTGAATCGTGCTGGAGGTAGGACCTTTGTAACCTTTGTGCATACAGAAACTAGTGTTTGGAACGTGGACTCCATCCCCTTCTTACCAACACCAGCATCATTGTCACCAACTACTATGACTTCTTTCCCGCGGACCAACCTAATCAACAACGCTTGGCCACTCTCTGCCGATGGTCGTCCAATCGCCAGAAAACCCAGATCAATAGCCGTTGCAGCATCCGAATGGCCTTCGACCACAATGATTGGTTTATCGGTGGACGGCAAGATACCCTGCGAACTATGGCTGACTTCTCCTCCCGGCTTAAGGATATGGAGATATCCCAGTTCGAGTGGTCTAACTGATCCTTCTGATATATGCACACACACACAGGCTTTTGGATCCTCCGTATCTCCACGAGGAACGAGGCATCCATTTCCTTTTCCACAAACAGGACAGAAAATCTTCTTTTTGGTATCAACTCTATCCCAGTTATGTGCTCCTGAGACATATCGTTCTCCTTCAGTTTGAAATTCAGGATTCACCGGATAGATTAAGCCGCGTTTGGAACCCTTAGACACTAATTTTTTACCGTTGTCGTACCGCTGCATCAGGCCGATGATCTTACCCTGATCATCTCGTTCCGGGATCACGTAAGCATGCGAGTACCCTTCGAGATGGTACCCTAAGCCCAGTAGCAACAGGGACTTACAACTAACTCCCAGTTCCTCGGCTAAGGACTTGACCATGAACTCGTTCAGGATGTTGGCCTGGTACACGGCGAATAAATCAGTGAAGTTTTTCGTTGGCATTAATCTCCCTCAATATCCCCTCTAACTTCTTCCCAGACAGTTTCATCTTCAAATTTGAGTTCACCCATATCAATTGTATCGTCAGCAGTCATGTGCCTATCCCAGTATTCACCACACACCAAACACCACTTTGAATGGATAAATTCACCACTATTAACTTCAGTTATGCGGGTCATTGTTGAACCTTTTGGGAGCATTCTTGCACACCCATAGCATTTATAGGGCTTCCTAATCTTAACTTGCTTTTGTTCTAGAAAAATACGCATTTCTTCCTCCAGAAACAGGCGAGCAAGGGGCCACAGCTGCCTGCCTTTCGGTCGGACTACACCGTTGCCCTTGCTCCACCCAGTTAAATTAAAATGGTATGTCAGCAACCGCATCGAGGGTTGCTATTTTTACCTGGAACCAATCTTCATCAGTGAGATCAGCTGTTTTTTTACCATTGGCTACTAATGTGATAGCACCCTGCCACACCTTAGCCAACTTTTCATCGCCCTCTACACCCTGATACTCTTTACTCCTTTTTTCAACAACTTCTGCGAACGCTTCCTTCTTAGTGCAGGAGCCTGTTCGAGTATCCGGATCATCAGGAATAGCTGGAGCGGCAGCCTGCTCTGTAGGTGCAGGCTCATCCGGAGGAGCAATCTCAGTTTTCTTCACTGCACCCTTTGGACTCGTGGGCTTAACACCCTTAGCTTTCACTGTACCAGCTTTAGCCGGAGCAGCAGCTTTGCCAAGGTACTTCTTGTACTTCGCGTCCAGTTGCTTGAGTTCATCAGGATTAAGTTTCCGCACTGAAGTACCAGGTGTAGCATCGTACTC
>SDBV01011049.1_pt1 | contig 11754 bp, 14 predicted proteins | sample 2277081 | NCBI WGS metagenome assembly SDBV01 (sample SAMN10402039, study PRJNA504765) | marine sediment metagenome | isolation source: marine sediment core GS10_PC15, 223 cmbsf | place: Arctic Ocean: Southern Knipovich Ridge | collected 2010
GCCAAGCCAGCATAAACAGTCATCCCGCCTTCAATATCCCTTGACAAAATCCTGACTATCCTTTCCTCGTACTTCTTCTCTTCTTGTTCTTGTATTTGTTCCATTTTAATGCGTAAATAGGTTTGTCCGCTCAAGACTTATCAACTCTGCAAATAGCCTTTTTTCGATTGCCTTTTCAGGGTCGGGCAAGTTTGGAATTCTCTTTTTCATATCCTCAAAACTCTCAAATTCCTTTTCCTTTCTTTGCTTTATAATTTCCTGCATATGTTTTTTCCCAAAACTAGGGAGCATCTCAATCTGATGGAGTCTTTTGTTAATGGCTTCTGCCTTGTTGAAAAAATCCACGAATTCTTTCTCTCTTTCTTTCACAATCTTACTTATAAATTCTTCTAATTGCGTTTTTGCAGCCTCAGTTAATTTTTCCCTATGTAATCTTCCAAGAATATAATATATCTTATCCCTCTTAGCTTCTCCAATGTAAGCTTCTTCTCCAACTTCTAAAGAAACACCTCTTCGAGGAACAAGCTCAAGCAAAGTCAAATTCTTTTTTCCAATAGCCTGAGCTATCGGCATCATTTTCTCTAAAGGATACCCATTCGGAAGGTAATCTAATATAATTGCATATTCTTCTTTTTCCATATTCTTTATTTCGTCTCTTTAATTTCATTCAGGATTTTTTGCGCTTCGTCATCATCTAAACTCACGTCCGCGAAAATCTTATTTAATTCTTCTGCATTCTCTGGCATCAAATCAATTATCTTTACAATATGCTCGTCCCTAACTTTCATCATGTCCAACCCTTTCAACCTTTCCTTAAGTTTAGTGGCTTCTGCATGTTTCATTTTCACAAATTTTTTGATAAATCCAATTACATCTGTTTCTTCTGCTTCTTCTTTCTTAACATACTTAAGAGCTTCAGCCATACTTAATGGTTCTTTATTAATTATCATCTTATTCTAAGGGCTTTATTTTTTTTAAATGTATTGGAGCAATCAGAAATTTCTTCTCCTTATCCTGATCTTTTATGTTGACAATATGTGCTCTTCCTCGTTTTCCCTCGACAACGCCAGTCCTTCCCTGCAGCCTTCCTGGAAAATTAGAATTAACAGACCATTCTCTGGAAACAGATACAAAATCTCCTTCTTTCAGCTCCTGGAAGTATTTACTAAGAGGCATTTTTCCTCGAGTTCTAATTGATTTCTTCTTAACCATATTTCTACTGAGAAATATCTCTTTAAAAAACTATCTTAAACTAAATCTCCTCTCTCTTTTGCAAGTTCCCAATTTTTAATGATTGTATTGAACATTTTCTCTCCAAAAACGTTTTTTCCGCATATTTCACAAAAATCCACAACAGAATTTTCATGAATTTCTTTTCTGCAATATAAACATTTTTTCACTGTATCCACCTCTCTTCTGTTTTTTAGCAAAAACAGGTTTTTAAAGATTTGCGAATTTTTTCACCAATTTTAAATTAAATTACTCTGAAAAAAGAAAAATTGTTTTTTAAAAGTTTGTATTTCGTATCTGCTTGTAATCCCTAATCTAGTTTATTTCTTTTCTTCATATTTTTTAACAATTCCAATTATACTGCCCATTTCTACAATGACTTTAACAGCAACAATCTGTTTAATTAGAAAATGCAAATTTATAAAATTTTCTATAAGATTAATAAATTAAATGATCTGTGCCAAAAGTATATACTGGGAGACCCTCATTGGCTTCTTTTATTGCTTTTAAAACAAAAGCTTTATCTTCTACTCTTTTATCAAAACTAACTAGGTATACTAATTCAGTTAATCCTTCACTAGTTCCTTCTATGTTAATTAATTGGTAACTTTTTAACCATTTTTTTAATATGGATTCTATTTTATTTTCAAAATCTAAATCTGGGGGGATCGTTATCTTTAAAATTTCTTCATTATCTTTCCTACTTCCAAATTTACATTTGTGCATACCATAAAATAATGAACCTACAAACCCCGTCATTATAAAAGCCAAGCCATAAAATCTTGTTCCAACAGCCATTCCAATAGTCATCATAAAGAAGATAAATCCAACATCTTTCGTATCTTTTATAGCATTTCTAAATCTTATAATGGATAAAGCCCCAACCAAGGTAAAAGCTCTTGCTATGTTACTGCCAATAATAAGCATAATCATTGAGACTAATACTCCAAATATAACAATCGTTTGTAAGAAAGTATGAGAGTAAGAAACACCATCATGGGTTCTTTTATACACCCAAGCAACTACAAAACAAAGTATTGTACTTACTACTAACACAGTTAATATATCTATACTTGTAAATACATTGGCTGGGTCTCCAATCCTTGTTAATTCGTCTATAAACCCCATTTTTACATATTTTAACAACTAATATTATTTATAAAATCTTCTCTTTTATTAATCATTTTCTCAACTGAAACACTATATTTCCCAAAAGTATTCAAAATTAAGCTATATTTGCCAATTAACTTTGAAATCCACACAGGTAATAACTCATTATATTTTATCTCCATAATAATTAATCTCGGATCTAATGAATAATTCTTACATTTTGCCTCTTGAACATCAAAATTAGCATCTCTATATTTAACACATTTATCAAAAGTTATTCTAACTTCAGGGCCAAACTTATTTGTAAAAGCTTCTCTTATATAACTTACAATAACAATTGGTCTAATATTATATAAAGTTCTAAGATATGCTACCTCTGTTAAAGAATCCACTCCATTATTAATTATATTTTTATGTAAGACTGGTTTTTTAATAAATTCTTTGGCTTCATTTTGGCTCATTAAAGATTTCTTTTTAAAGACATTTAAATTATCTCTTTTTTTAATTTCAAGTAATACTTTTTTATTAGTTGGATTTAAATAATTTCCTTTCAAATCCTGATAAACTCTTAATCTTACTTTGCTTCTCTTTTTTTCTCCATCAACTTTCTCTCTATAAGCTCTAAAATCAGGAGAATCATAATATAAGCTTGTTACCCTATATACTCCATTATCCCCATTTTTATCGGGTGAAAAATACTTCTTCATATAATTTTTAACCATTTCATAAGTTTGAAAATTAATGATATATTTCCTTTCAAATCTTTTTGAATAAATCATTTTAATCCTTTAATGTTTCATTTAATATATTCAATTTTGAATCTTCAAATTTTATTTTGCCTGAATCAGTTTCTATTTCAGATGAATATTCGTCAATACTATAGTCTTTTGTGTTAGAACTTAAACTATTTTTATAAATCTTTCCTCTTCCTCCATATTCATAACGCCAATTCTTATGATAAGCAGCAATAGCAACATTATTTGATTCTATTTGATTATTAGCAACTATTGGATCAGACATATCTTTTATTGCAATAGCAATATTTGAATCCGATATCTTATTATTTGTTATAATAGGATTACTTGCTTCACCAATTGAAATTGCTTTATCTCTGGCTCTAATTATCTCATTACCGTCTACCAATACGTGTGAAGTCATTAAATCAATGCCGTCATTTCCAGAATCAGTTATTTTTGTATTAATGATTTTTCCTTCACTAATATCAAAGTCAATAGCATCATAGGGGGAATCAATAAATTCACTGTTTATTATTTCAACATAAGAATGTTTTGCATTTAAATTATCATCTTCAATTTCATTTTTAGAAAATTTACAATTTTCAAAATAAGCAACGGAATTATAAATAGAAACTTGCCCAGTATATTCAACATGCTCGTAATTTATTCCACTTCCCCCGTCGATATAACAATGTTTAAAATAATTTTGTTTAGAATATTCTTTATCAATTCCTTGCATTACAATGCTTCCCCACGGGGCATCGCCATTCTTTGTAATAATGATAGGATTGCTTTTGGTTCCTTCTGCAACTATTTGTCCATAAGAGATAATTGAAACCCCCTTATCAAGTTTGATTTTTACACCAGGTTTTATTACTAATTTATCTTTTTTACCTATAACCAAATCTTTTGTAAATACTACATCTTTGTCTATGATTATTAGTTTGCCTTCTTTTTCAGTTTTCTGCAAAACCCAGGGATGTATTGAATCAGCTTTATCCAATTTAGGTAATTGGTTTGTATATTTTATCTCAGGAATTATTTCTTTTCCTGTTACAGAATTTATAAGTTTAATGTCAGACGTCTTAAAGTTATCTTTTAATATATATTCATATCTTAAAGGTGTATAACCCAGAGTATTATTAAAAATATCCATCCAGTCAAGTTTATCGTAATTTATTTTTCTTCCAGGGTATAATATTTCATTATTGCCAACACCTAAATTTTTAGCTTCTAATTTAACAGCACTTTCCCCATTAACATCCAAAATAATTTTTTCTTCGGTTACATAAATAGTTACATTAACTTGATTGAAAGAATCTCTTAAAAAATTATGTCTTTCTTTTATATTCTCCCTTAAATTTTCCACAGCTTCTCTCCATTTTTTTGTTGTTAAAGTATGTGGCTTACTTTTAGCATCTTTTAATTTATCATGAGTCATTTCATATTCTATTTGCTTTTCCCATTGATTAATAATTTTAATCAAATTTTCTTCAGATAAATTACCTTCAATATAATCATAAATAATTTTATTTCTTTTATTTACAAATTCAGGAATTAAATGCATTTTCAAAATTAATGGATTATTAAAATAATTTAAAGACAATTCAAGATCTTTATCCAGTAAAGGAGTTAAATCCCAAACAATAGGTTCAAATTTAGCATTTGACGGATTTAAGTAAAATTTCTGATTATGAAATTGATCTGGTTGTGGACTATTTAATAAAGCAGTTAATGCATCAAATTCAATATAATCTTCACCAATATAACGATTAAAAAATTTATAAAATTTAATTAAACCCTTCTCGTTAATATTTTTTTCATTAACATTGTTTATAAAAAAATCAAATTCTCCTTTAGCTCTATTCTCATCCCCATCCTTAGTAGCTACAATTTCCCAATAATCTGAATTATTAAATAAATAATTAAAAGCATCTTCAATTTCCCCATAATATACATCTCCCGGCAGTTTGTTTTTCATTCTTAAAAAAGTTTCATCTATTTGGTCAGTATAATAATAAACACCAGTATTGATATCATTCAGGAAAATAGTCACGTAATAGCTTCTTGGAGAGAGTAGAGACATCTTATCTGCCATGTAGTAAGAAAGCTGTGTATTCATGTGGGAATCAAATTTTGGATTTATAAAATTAAATTTGTTAGACCCATTAAATATTTTCTTGTCGCTAAGTTTAATTCTCCATGACTTTTTAGGAAATCTCCAATGAAAATAATTATCCCCCCGATATCTAACTCTTGAAGGGTAAGTAATATTTTTATAGATAAGATTACCAGCAACGTAATCTCTTGACACATGCGTTATACCAAAATAGTCTGCTTTCGGAAGATTACTATTAAGTTTATCTATTTTTTCTCCTCTTACATATAATTTAAATATGGGTATATCAATTGTTTCAATATCAATGGGGGAGGTAGTTAATTGTGTATAGATAATATTTTTTAAATCAATTGCTGCTATTTTTAAATTAAAAAAAAAAGAATTAATTCCTCTTTCACTTGTTGATGCATATAAATAATTAAAATGAAGCAGCAGAGATATCCCTAAAATAATTAGAATTGGAATTAAAAAAAAGAACCATTGCGAGTACTTGCATTTTCTGTAACCTCTCATAATAATCAAAATTATTTTAAGATTATAAACTTTTATGGGTATTAAAACAATCATTAAATTTATATATTATCTAATTTTGATTTGATTTATGGGGAGACATAAAAAACTTATGATTATTATTACAATTGTAATAATCCTATCACTCATTTTTATTCTTAGAAAACCAGAAATCCAAGCTGGTTCTTATGACAAAGATGGCAACTTGTTAGATGATATTAAATATGAAACAGAGGATATGAACGTTATCCTCATCGTTTTCAATACACTAAGAGCGCAAAATGTCGGGGTTTATGGTTATGAAAGGGATACAACGCCAAACATAGATGCTTATTCTAAAGAAGGAGTATTATTCAAACAAGCTTATGCTCCTTGGACAAAAACAGGACCTGCTTTAGTATCAATATTAACAGGACAATATCCCCATACAACCGGAATAATGAGACAAAGCTCCCAAGTTTTTCCAGAAAGTCTTACATCAATATCAGAAATTTTAAAACAAAATGGATATGTAACTTTAGGTATAGCTTCTAATCCAAATACTGGGGAGGCATTTAATTTTAATCAAGGTTTTGACGAGTTTATAGATGTTGTACCAGATGGGTCATGGTTGGGGGACAATAGTAAACATACTGTAGATGAAACTAATGAAGCAATTGATTTAATAACTAAATACAAAGATGAAAAATTCTTTTTATATTTACATTATTTAGATCCGCATGGACCTTATACTCCTCCAGCACCATTTAATGTAAAATATGTTGAAGACGAATATTTCTATAAATATAACAAACATCTGCCAGTAACTAATAATGGATTGTTGGGAGTTATTCCAAAATATTTAGAGGTTATTCCAAAATATCCAAGCGTAAATATCTCGCAGGTAGACAATATCGTGTCTCAATATGATAGAGAAGTTAATTCTGTCGATTATATTGTATCTCAATATGATGGAGAAGTTAATTATGTTGATTACCAAGTGGGGGTTTTATTAAACAAAATTAAAGAATTAAATTTAGATGAAAACAGTTTAATTATTTTAATGTCAGACCATGGTTCTAGTTTAGGCGAACATGATTATTGGTTTGAACATGGTGCTTTTGCTTATGATGCCACGGCACAGGTATTACTTACTATGTCTTATCCAAAATTGTTACCTAAAAATAAAATTATAGATGAGCCTCTAAATACAGTTAATGTGGTACCAACAATTCTTGATATACTAAATATACCAATAAGCAAAGAAATGGAAGGTAAAAGTTTAATGCCTTTAATTTCAAAAAATGAAATAGTTGATGAATATGTCTACGGTGAAGGGGGATATAATGAAGAGTATATTACTACAATTAGAAATAAAAAATGGAAATTTATTAAAAATGGAAATTATGTCGCAAGTCCAACAACAAATGAATTAAGGGGTCATACAATGGCTGTATGGAAAATAGTTGCAATTGGAACCAATACATTTGATGCCGAACAGGTGTCCTGGCCAATATATGAATTATATGACATTGAAAATGATCCAGATGAAACTACAAATTTATTTGATCAAGAACCTGAAATTGCGGAGGAACTTATGACACAGTTGTATAAATGGTTAAATAAACCTAAAGCAGTTAGTGTAAATCAGATTATAAAAAAACCACAAACATTAGATGAAGAAACAACAAAAAGACTTCAAGCCTTAGGTTATTTAAATTAAAGTTTTAATATTTTCTGAGTAATTTCCACACTAACATCTCCATGTCCCAGAAAAAAGTTCTTTTACGGTTTTTAAAATATTCTCTTTAATCGTATCTCTTAAAGACGTGTTGAACATTATAAAGTTTGTGCTGTCTTAAATATCTCCTAACAATCCTTACAAAAACAAATGTTATTCATATCTTAATGCGTCTGCTGGTTTAAGTTTAGAAGCTTGCATTGCAGGGAGTACTCCTGACGCAGCACCTACGACAAAAGAAAAAAGTAAGGCTCCAGCATAGATTAAGGGATTTGTGCTTGCTTGAAGAAGATTTACTCCAAGAGCTTGCGTAGCAATGAGTTCTGCGCCTTTTGCGAGACCCATACCAATCCCCACACCAATCGCCCCACCAATCAAACCAAGCAAGCCAGATTCAATTAAGAATAAAAGTAGAATATCTGAATTTCGTGCCCCCACCGCCTTCATTGTTCCAATCTCCCGTGTTCTCTCTACAACAGACGTATACATTGTATTCATTATTCCAATCCCCCCAACAAGTAAGGAAATTGCGGCGATTCCTACAAGAACTCCTTGCACTACCGCGAAGATGCTCTGAAAACTTTCAAGCAACTGCCCAGAAGTCTGAACACTGAATGTCTCTTGGTCTTCTTTCTCATCTCTGGCTTGCCTCAATTTTCTTTTAATTGTCTCAGCAACATTCTCTGGATCAAAACCTTCTGCTGTTTTAACAAGAATTTGACTTTCTTCGTCTTCGATATTTAAGATTTCTTTTAAGGTTTCTTTTGGGATATAAAAAACTCCATCATCCATTGGATTTCCAACTTTTTCTATTACTCCTACAACCTTGAAATCATATCCTTCAATTTCAATCGTGCTCCCTACTTCAACCTTTTTTTCCCAAATATTCCCATAAACATGATTGTGCCCTACAACTACCTTAAATTTTTCTCCTTTCTTGAATATTCTCCCCTCTACTTCTAATTCGCCTAATGCAAGTAAATTATCCATATCTTCGGGGTTTACACCATAAGCATATCCTACATTTAGTTCTCCTTTGAACTCTGCTTGCCCTTGCTTGGCCAAATATCCTGAAGCCCATTCAACTCCTCGAACATTCTCTATAACCTTTAAATCGTCACTTGTTAAAATTAAACTTGGTCCTGCAGTTCCAGGCGGACCCATGCCTTTTGGTTGGATGATAATCTTATCTGCCCCAAGTTTTTCAAACTCTCCGCTAATATAATCTTGTAATCCCTGCCCTAAGGAAATTAAAGAAACAACAGCAGCAATCCCGATAAAAATCCCAATCATAGTTAGCCAAGAACGTAATCGTCTTCTCTTTAAATTATTTAGTGCCAGAGAAAAATAATCTTTCATTTTATTTCCTTTTCTTTAATTTTCTTTTCTTGAAAATCCTATATCCGATATAAACAGCAACGCCAATTCCAATCCCAAAATACAACATGTAATTGGGTTTCTCAACCAATCCAAGCTCCTGCGCTTCTTTCAAAGAATAAATATTCAACGAAATCTCTTTTTCCTCTACAAATTCCTTGTTTGTTGCATCTCTATATTTTAGTATCACTGGAAGTTTAATTGAACCAGAAGCACTCGGCTTTATGTATGCTTTATATCCAATGCTATCAAAATCATCGCTGTCGATATCTCCAATATATTGCTCCCTCTCTGAAATAATCCTCACTCCAATAGTATCACTTACAGTTAGATAAGCAAACCTAATATCGGCCAATCCAGAATTAACAATCTTTATTGAAAATGTATTTTCCTTGCCCCGAATTAGAACAGAATCTTCTAAAAAAACTTTTAACTCAACATCAGAATTTACAACCAAACTTATCAGCCCTTCTTTTGTCTGCTGAGTTTCGTTTTCGTCAAGATAATACTCCATCAAAACAGGAACCTTGTAAATTCCAGAACTTGTCTCAGGCAAAGCAATAATCATAAAATGAAATATTTCGTCGTCGTCTGCATCCAATTTATCAATGGATTTTTCAGCACCGGATTGATAAGGTGCGAATGGCAAATCAATAAATTCTGGATGCTTGATATCTGGTGACAATGCTAATCTCACATTTAAATTAGTAATGTGTTGTCCTAGAGTATTTTCTATTTCAATTGAAATCTTTGCTGTTTCTCCCGGCATAATTTCTTCAGGAGAACTTTCAACGTCTATTATAGAAAGCCCTGAAACCAAACTCAAGCTCAAGATAATTCCAATGATTACTAAACTTATTTTGTTGTTCATTTTCGTGTTTTATTTACTTTCCTTTGCTCAACTATTTCTCCATCCTTGATTTTTAAAACTTTCCCCACATATTTGATTAAATCCAAGTTATGGGTAACAAGAATTATTGTTTTCCCTTTCTTATTTAATTCAGTAAACAATTTCATAATTTCTTCCCCTGTTTTACTATCTAAATTCCCTGTTGGTTCATCTGCAAGAATAACCTCTGGGTCATTTGCCAAAGCCCTTCCAATTGCGACCCTCTGTCTTTCTCCTCCAGAAAGCTCATTAGGTAAATGAGTTCTCCTATGAGTGAGTTTAACTTGGGCAAGTATTTTCTCTGATCTTGTTCTTCTTTCTTCTTTGCTAACCCCTTGAAAAATCATTGGAAGAGCAATATTCTCAATTGCAGTTAGGGTGGGAATAAGATTAAATGTCTGGAACACAAATCCAATTTTCCTTCCTCGAATCTGCGCTAGATTTGATTCTGTAAGATGTTCAATGTTTTGTTCATCAAGAAAAATATCTCCTTTACTCGCAAAATCCAATGCCCCTACAAGATTCATCATTGTGCTCTTTCCACTCCCAGAAGGTCCGACAATCGCCAGAAAATCTCCTCTCTCAATACTCAAATCAACATCTCGCAGAGCATTTACTTCACTATCTCCCATTTCATATGTCTTGCTAATATCCTTTAACCTGATTATAGGTTCCATACAATTCACGCTCTAACACCCTATTTAAATTTAATTGTGGTGATTAGCAAATTTTATAAACAGTAAATAAGGACTAATGATATGATAATTCCAGTTAGATGCTTTTCATGTGGAAAACCTATTGGTCACCTGTGGGAAGAATACAAAAAAAGAATAGCGCAAGGCGAAAAGCCGAAAAAAGTACTTGATGAGTTCGGCTTCGAAAGGCATTGCTGTAGATCTGTATTTCTTGGGCAAAAAGATTTCGCAGAATTGGTTGGGAAATTTAAGAAATCTTAATTGCAATTAAAGATATAATTATGTGAAACATTATAGAAATTATTAATTTTTCTTTACTAAAATAATTACTTTTTCTATCAATTAATGGAGTTATTTGATCTACGATTAAACTTAAACTTATTCCCAAAAAAATAACATTAATAAAAGTCAAACCTCCCATTACTATCCAAAGAATTGCAAATATTAAAATAATAAAACCAAAATGAATATGGTGCCAGTCAAATCCTGTTTCTCTTCTTAACCATCCTGTGATTGTTTTTGCTTTAGAATTTCTCGGATTAAATCTATCATAATTAGCCATGTCATGAAATTTATGTGTAAGAACTCTTACTATTAACAATGTCCCAAATAGAGAGATAATAAATAAAATTATTTTATCTTCCATCTGCTGACATGACCACAATTTTCACAAGTTATTGTTTTGATTTTATTTTTAATTCTAATTTTGGGATTTTTATAAGGAGATAAACATTTTTTACAAAACTTTTTTCTTGAATCTTTTAAAGAAACATTGCCCTGCATAGCCAATCTTTTTATTTTTTTGATTTCCTTGGGATTTTTATTTTTGATATCTACGAAGAATTTTTGGACTTTGTTTTTTGCTTCTGTTTTTGAAAGCTTTTTCATGATTATAATACTACAACAATGTTTAAAAATTTCATGATATTTAATTTTCTATGAAAAAACTTACAGAATTATTGAAATACTTCAATGACAAAAAATTTGCGAATAAATTTGAATCTAGCCCAAAAAATTATGACGGAGATTGTCTTTTGGTGACATCAGAATACTGTAATGCTTCTGTTGATATAATTCTATATAGAGAAAAATAAAGAAGACAGCTTGAAGGTTTGGCGGCTTGTGGGCCACTACTGCCATCAACATAGGAAGCTTAACTTCTGTGTTCGGAAAGGGAACAGGTGTTTCCAACCTATTATGGCCGTCTTCAAATTTAGGTTAATATTGTTGTTTATAAAACTTTTCATGCGGGCAAAAGGATTCGAACCTTCGTAAGCACTAAGCTAACACGCCCTTAACGTGTCCCGTTTGACCACTCCGGCATACCCGCATGTTTTTAGTAGAAATTGACAATATAAAAAGTTTTA
>SDBV01011050.1_pt1 | contig 11754 bp, 12 predicted proteins | sample 2277081 | NCBI WGS metagenome assembly SDBV01 (sample SAMN10402039, study PRJNA504765) | marine sediment metagenome | isolation source: marine sediment core GS10_PC15, 223 cmbsf | place: Arctic Ocean: Southern Knipovich Ridge | collected 2010
GCAATCACGGCCACCGCTCCCTTCAATTCAGGACTGGAAAAGAAACCCCGACGAGCAGCCTCGTCCATAGACTCCTGGGCTGCCAGCCCACCACGCGGAAAAGTATTCCCGGCCAGCCAGTAATCGATCTCGAACTCGGCATAATCAGGAGCCGCCCAATTGAGACGAGGCGCTACTTCTTTCGCGAGCTTCTCGAGACCCGGATCCTCCCCAATAGCACGACGGAATGCATCGAGCCATTTCTGACTAGGACGATAACCAAACAGTTTGTCATAGTAAACCTGGCCCTTGACCACATTGCGAACAGTTCTCATCAACTGCTCAGGCTTGATCCCACCCTTGTCGCCGATCTCGCCAGCCATCAAACCGTCGTAAATGAATTTGAAATCACGCTCAGCATCATAGAGCCGCTCCCCTTCAGCAATAGATAATGGCTCCAGTGCCTCGAACTGACCCTCAGCGTATGCCTGGGCCTTGCCAAGCGACAGGCGGATCGGCTGCGGCTCGGCACCGGGACCAGGGCGATATGCCAAAGCTCCAATCGGCACCCCCTCAGCTATCTCAGTCGTAATCCCAAAATCGGGATAGTAGTAGATCAGAATGTGATACATCTGCTCCAAACGCTTGAGATCGTTACGAAGACCATGATGGATAGACTTGCCCCGCTCCACCTCTTCCTCCAACGGTTTCCGTGGATTGAACAGGGCACCCACATCCTCAACCTTGGCCATCACATCGAAAGCAGCCTCAGTCACCTCACGACCGTCCGGCAACCACACCCTACCCTGATCCACATCTAGACGCAGACCCATGTCCTGCATAGCCCGAGCAGCCCGCTGTTGATTGCCCAAATCAGTCCACTCAGCCAACTGTTGTTGAACCACATCATACTCAGTAGACTCGGTCGCAGACTCAGCAACGGACAACGCGGGCTTCTTACCCTCTTCTCGCTGCTCTCGGTCGAACATCATCTGGGTCAGACGAACCTCTAATTGCTCAGCCTGAAGCAGCCTGGCCTTTTTCAGAGTCGTGAGTCGGCCGCGAGTGGCCACGCGACGTTGCGCCGCGTCCTGAATGTTCTCCTCAATCTGTTTCAGATCCGTCTCCAGTTCACGGGTTCGCCGCCGAACATCCTCAGTCTGATCCGATCGGGACTTCAGGCCATAGATACGCTGCTGAATCTCGTCACCACGCTGACGAAGAGCATCGACAATCCCAGTCAACTGAGAGATAATCCCGTACTCGTCCTCGAGCGAAGCCTCGTAATCGGCCATGGTCTCGGGCACCACGGGTCGCAGTGGCGCCGCGGGCAATTCCACAGGCTCGAACAACGCACTGGCATCCACCACCTCGGTCTCGGGCGAAGTAAATTGGTATCTCGGTCGCTCACCAGTACGTGCCACGTCCTCAAGAACCCGCAAGCGTGTGAGTTTCTCAAGCACTTCACGAACATAGCGATCTATGTTACGGCCCGTGATCTTGCCTCGGCTGGGATGCTTGCGGACCAGTTCCTGGATCTTCGAAGTAAAAGCAGGAGTCGGAACTGTCTGAAGAATATCGACCACGATCTCACGCACATCAACGCCCTCATAGGTAAGAGACACATCGGCCCCGAGTTTTCTTAGAGCATCTCGGGCAAGCACCCGCTCCCCAAGAGGATAGTCCTCATCATACCACAGAACAGCCAGGTCCGCCTCGGCCATGGCACGGATCTCGTCAAAGCGCTCTCCGGGCACCTCGACCAGACGATCCCGCCCAAGAATCATCTTCGCCACGGTCTGTTCCTGCTGATTGTAACGCGCCTCAAGATTTTCAGACACCTCGAGCAGTTCGATATCGCCCATCTCGCGCAGTTCCTGCATACGCTCGTCAGTGATCTCCCCGGGCGGAGCAGGTGGAGGCGGCGGAGGTGGAGGAACCACCACTCTCGGCGGAAGGGCAACCGGAATCCCCAACGACCAATTAACCCCGCGACCAACCCCGGGCACTCGTTTGATCGTCTCCATCTTCTCCAAAGCCTTCATCCGAATACGGACACGGCTCTTACTCACATCGATAGCATCGGCCACCTGTTCCTGGACCTGACGAGTAATGAGAGTAGTCACCCCCGGAGTGCCCAGAACCCGCTTGATGACCACGTCGATCTGTTCAGCAGTGACCTCAGGCGGACCCTCTTCGATCTCCGGCTCCTCGGGTACAGGTACCTCGGGCTCGGGAGGAGTAATAGGAACACCAGGCAGCCGCCAGAACATACCACGCCGACCCTTGATCCGTTCAGAAATCAGCTTACCATCCAACACCATTTGGCCCATGGTCTTCCTAATCTGGGCGGCATTGGCCCCCGTACGGACGGCCACCAGACCCTGGAGATCCCCGGTCTTCAGCCCGCCAGGGACACCGGTGACGGCCTCGAGGATCGCTACTCTAACTTCGGACTCCGGAACCTCCTCCTTCTCCTTCTTCTTCGGAACCTCAACAGGAGCCTCGGCAGGAATCTCCTCACCTCTCATCCGAGCAGCAAAATGCTCACGTGGAGATAATGGACCCGTTGGAGCCTTGGGTTCGGGCTCAGGCGGAGCAGGTTCGGGCGCGGGTTCGGGTAATGGAGGAGCAACCGGAACCTCCGTCAACCTCTCGAGTTTCTCTGCTGAGAAAATGATGTCACGTAGCCCCATAGATCAGCTCCTCCCGGGGAGAAGCTGATCAGTAACCTCTATGTAAATCTCTTTCTCAGAGCTGGCAAGGAAAGCCTCCAGCCGCTTTTTTGGAAGCTGACCAAGCAAATCGTCCACCAGAGCAGCATACTCGCTCTGGCGTTTTTCCGGCATATTGTTGCCGAGATCCAGTGCATCCACCACAAGATCGCGCTTTCGAGGATCATGGATCAGATCCGTGATCACGGAATCAGGTAGAGCAGAAAGCAGATCATCCGTCACCTTCGCAAACTGAGAAAAAGACGGGCCCTTCGGTTTGGGAGGCTGTGCTTTCCTGGCCTCCCGAGGAGTGCCGGAACCGAGCCGACGTGAGCCAATAACCTTGGTCAGCATATGATGAGAATCAGCCAGTTTCGCTCCATTGAAATCACACAACGCCACCTTCCAACGACCAAAATCCTCACTCCAGCCAACAGCTTTCAGATCAGTCGGAGGCAGCGCCTTAGCACCACCCTTCCGATACTGGATCTGATAGTCGTCAGTGACAGGCAGATAACGATCCACATAACCATCTGTTTGGCCCTCGGCAGCAGAACGGCGGCCCAATTGGAGAGGCGGCGTCTCCACAAAGGTGCCCACCGGAAACCCCCCCTCTATACCCAGATTTTCTCGAGGAGCAGAAACACAATAAGGAGCCCGTTCGAGCATGTCGCGAATCTCCGCAAATGCCTCACCGGGCGCACTCAGTTCGGAGAGCGGAATCTCTCGAATATGAGGCTCGCCCCCTGGAAAATCAGGAGCCACGCCCGGACCGGGAGGAAGCGGGTAACGAGCCCCCGGTGGCCACTCCAGACCAGCTTGAGCCGCCCGACGCTGATCATCTTCCTCGGGAGTGGCCACGACAAGAACAAGTCCGTATCCAGGATTTAGGATTTCGCCAGCCCGTTACTTATCTCCACACGCCTTCTTCAGAGATGCCACTATATCTTCTGTATGATAGACCTGAAACCAACCGCACTTCTCTTCTTCTTTCAACCTAGCAACAATCTCCTCTGCTTCTTCCTTCGATTCTGTAAAGGCTCTGAAGGAATAACCGCTTTTGATAACCATCCATCCAGATTGACCGTCCTTCCACCTCTCAGTCATTCTTCACTTCCTGAACGGGTTATCGAACGCCATCTCAAACTTCGGCATGGGCGGAGGAGGCTCGGGTGGAGGAACCATCTGAAAAAACGGACTGGCAACAGTCACCTTCGGAGCCGCCTTCTTCCTCTTTTTCGGGACCTTTTCCTTCTTCACAGCCTTCTTCTTGGACTCAGGCTTCGGAGCACTGGGAGACTCGCGGATCTCTCGCTCCAGATCCTCCTGAGTAAACGCCTCCCCAGGTTGGAGAAAAATCACCTTGTGCTGAGAATAAATCTGCTGAGAACCATAGGTCTGTTGCTTTTCCCTCATGGCCTCAGCCCTGGCAGGTGGAAAGTATTCTTCCTCCAATGCCTCTCCCGCAGTAAGCATGCGCCGGATCTTCCGAGGCTTGCCAACCACTTCCGAGATCAATCGCTTACCAAGACCATAAGCAGTAGCCTGATCGGTAATGGCCTTGAAATCAATAGGATAATTGATCGGTCTGCCCTGAAGCTCGAACATGTGCTGCATGTACTCGGGAGTATTGATCCCATATTCCTTCTCGGCCCATTCCCGTTCCACCCCCATCTGCTCCATCGCACGGTCGTCAATGTCCGCCATCCGCTCCTCCATACGCTCAGCACGCTGTAGCCGCCGCTCCTGAAGCTGCTCATACTGCTCAGGATCCATACGCCGCCGAATTCGGGACTCCATTACCTGCACCCCCAGTTCCATGGCCATCCTCTCAAAGCCACGGTCGTTGTTGTGTTTCCAAAACTCAAACAACTTGGCTCGCTCGAGCAGATCATCAACAAGTATCTCGGCCACCTCGGGCTCGATCCGCAGCCTATCCGCCACCTCCGCAGCGTCAGCCATCAACAATCTCCTTGGTATCCAGCAACTGCTTGAGAATGAGTTTACCCTGAGTATCAGTCCGATTACGATACTTCAAAATCTCCCGTTCCAGACTATTGGACATGACCACACGCCCAGCAACGGGAATATCCGAACCGCCCATTACTATTGTAACAGGAATTGGGAAGTTAAAAAGGTTTCAAAGAGAGGGAGGAAAAAGGGTTTCGAGTTCGAGTCAGGAATGGACGGGACTATCCTATCCACCCTTGAGGGGATGCCTGACGGTGCCACAGCTCTGGGCCGCCCGGCCAAACTCCAACTGGAAGGCCGTGTCGTAGCGGCCCTTGGTCGGTGTCTTGCCCGCCATGGCCTTGCCGACACAGACATTGAAGGCCGACTTGCGTTTCTTGAAGCGAAGGCCGCCCCCACCAATAGAGAGCTCGATTCCACCAACATTTTTGTGAGATACCATTTGAATAACCTCTAATCAGTGAAACACAAAGCCGGCTATTTAATGGCTCTTAAAACCGGGTTTTACGACCCCATCCACCTTCGCCTTATCTCGCACATCATCTACATGGATACTGAAGAAACGCAATAGAGCCTGAATGTTGTTGGCAATGATGTCCTCGGGTTCCGCTTGCGCTTGAGAGTAATCGCACTCACTCCGGCCGATGAATTCCACAATGGGCGAAAACGTGTTAAAGATAGCATTCATAATGCCTTCGTCATAGTAGAATGGTTGGAGCAGGTAGTACTTCGTACCGCCTTCTTCCACCATGATAGCAATACCCTCACCAATCAATTTAGGTAGATGATGGTTTAGAAGCTGAGGAGATATATTTGACTCGGCCGCCAACTGACTGAGAGATAGAGGCCTGTCAGCCTTGTACATGTAAAAGGCGATTTTAATGCGCGTGGGGTCAATGTTGCTGAAGCTCTCCATGTCAGTCCTGGGCAGGACGTTGTTCATCACTCCAGAGGCTCCTCTTTGACAACTTTGCGGAGCATGTCCATATTGAAGTGGATATCGACATCATCAGTATGGGCAACCACGGTCTTCATTAGATCCGATGCAGAGATCTGCTCAGCCTCAAACTGCTCCAACAGCTTATCGCAGTCCAGACCGTTCACTGATTCGCGCTGGCAAAGAAGCAGAGCCTCGGCAACGCCAAGCACAACATTGCATTCAGGAATGATAACGCCATCGAACTCCACATCGGGACAGCCCTGCTCGTCACCCACAAGTATCCAATCTAGACCTTCGAATTTAAAGGTTTTTAGATGACCAGGATTTCCTCGATGTTCTGGGAATGGGCAAACTTCCTCAGAAACGGGAAAAACTACGTTAGATACTACAGATTTAGACGTGCTCGAAGATCATCTCGTCGCTTTGTAAATACCGGTTTTGATACGGGAAATCGTTGCTCCGGAAGTATCGAACTTGCGAGCGATCGCATGTTGTGTTAAGCCCCCTTTCCGGAGCAGGACTTTGATTTCCTCAACCTGTTTTCGTGTCGGCCCATGGCCACCGCGCCGAATATTGTATTCCTTCAAAACCCGACATACGAATGAATGCGTTCTACCTACTGCTTTGCCAACTTTATTGGTGCTATTGAGCCGGTCGTAGAGTTTGATGATCCTATGATCCTCCTCTTCCGACCGAGTTGATAAGTTGCCATCACAAATAACATCATATTCCTTCAGCACATACCACACGAACACCATTGACCGACCCACTACCTTTCCAACTCGCTCGCAACTGTGGTATTGGCCATAAAGCTCGATGATCCTATGATCCTCCTCTTCCGACCGAGTTGACGGATCACCATCGAGCACAATATTGTATTCCTTCAGAACCACCCCGATAAATGAGGATGATCGACCTACAACTTTCCCAACTTTATCAGTGCTCTTGAGTTGGCCATAAAGCTCGACGATTCTATGATCCTCCTCTTCCGACCGAGTTGATGAATCACCATCGCGAACAACACCGAGATCCTTCAGAACCAATCTGACAAATTCGCCTGATCGATCTATTGCTTTCCCAACTTTGAAGATGTTGTGAAATTGCCCATAAAGTTTGATGATCCTATGATCCTCCTCGACTGATCGAGTTGATTGAAGGCGAGCATGATACCTAGCATGTTTAGATTTGCTCCAACATACCAAATTGGATGGGTGGTTATTTCCTGGATTGTGGTCAATATGGTGAATATCATGTTTAGGCGGGATGTCCCCGTTGCAAAATCGCCAAATCACTTGAGCAAGGTGTTGGTGTTCTCGGTGTTCTCGTGAGCTGATACTTTTGTAGTAACAGGGCTTTTTCCGACGGCGATAGTAGATCATTCCTTGAAAAATCACCTTTTGTTTACCGGCGAGACAGTCGGAGACTAGTTTGTCCCAGTCATAGGCGAAGAATGCAAGAGTCTTTTGATCTTTCATGTTCTTTTCTCATCGAGATCATTAGACAATCTCTCGGATCCACCCTTTCCAGTCTGCCTTTCGAATATCCGCATTGATCACCCGCTCAAATAGATCACGCTTCTCACTCAGTATCTCCAACACTCTTTCTTCAATTGAATCCACCACAACCAGTTTTACTACGTTCACTACTTTCTTCTGACCGATGCGATGGCACCTTGCATTTCTCTGGTCCACCCTGGCTGGGTTGTAAGGCATATCCAGGTGGACCACATAGGATGCACATTGAAGGTTGTGTCCCAGCTCCCCAGTTTTGGTACAGAGCATCACATTGACACTCCCATTGAAACGATCAATCTCCCCCTGGTGATCTCGGATTCCACCGTGAAGTTGAGCATACTCCACACCGAGACAATCCAACTCAGCAGCTACGAGACGTAATGCCTTTCTGTATTCGGTAAAGATTACAACCTTCTCATCGCCGATATCCTCGAGGATCCGCAGCAGCGCCTCGATCTTGGGCGAGGAAGCCTTCTTCCCTATCATAGCCGGAGAAATACACGCCTGGCGCAGGTACTGGAGTTTGGCCAGCGCATTCGTATAACTCAGAGTCCCATCGTCCAGGTGGGCCAGTAAATCAAATCGAATTCGATTGTAGAAGCGACGAGAAAATAGATCCAGTTCGATGTAGTGGGTATTGATCACCTTGGACGGCAGATCTAGAACCATCGACTTCAATCTCCGCAGCATCACCCCCCGGAGTCTGCGCCTGGCACTGGCCGCCGTCAACTGGACTGCTCGCTGCTGATAACTGCGCTGGGATTGCTTTTGGAATTTGTAGGCAGCCTGGAAGATTGGTAAAGTCTGTAATGGTAGATCCAGGAACTCCATTATGCTCTCGAGATCCTTCAACGAGTTCTCCAGTGGCGTACCAGTTAGCACCCACTTGTATCGGTACTCTTGGAAATTCTTGATGTGCTCACTGATCTTCGATCTATGGTTCTTGATCCGCTGCCCCTCATCAAGAACTACGACGTCCACAGGGAGATCGGTGATTAAATCAAAATCCCGCAGAACTTTCTCGTAGTTGATAACATAGATATCCGCAACTTCGTCGTAAAGACCGACTCGACGATACTTATCCCCCTCGATCACCACCACATTCAGATCAGAGAATCGTGTGATTTCCTTCTGCCACTGTCTCGTCAGAGTCGCCGGGCAGATGATCAAAGCAGACCGCCCAATACGTTGAATGGCCTCAATAGCACAGAAAGTCTTGCCCAGCCCCATCTCATCAGCCAATATGGCTCGAGGATGTTTAATGAGAAACTCCACTGCCTCTACCTGGTGAGGATAGAGCAAGATTTTACTCGTTGGAACAATCTTCGATAAACTGTGCGAGCGCATTGACATTCACCTTCGGTGCATCTGTTCTGGAAAGAACATAGAGTAGAGCATCGGCAACATCCTTCGGAATAATACACTGGACGGGAAACTCGGGAACCTTAGCCACCACTGGTTCGGGGATCGTCCGCTTGGGTGGAGGAGGCGGCTTGGATGGAGCCGGCGGCTGTTCTAGATAGGCTTTCATCTGAGAAGTGAGATCCTTTTCAGACAACTGAGATAGAACCGCGGTTAGGGTCCGCTCGTACTCGGACCTCTTTCCCCGGATGGAATCACCAGAAGCAATGTCCAACCATGTCTCGAATTGCGAATCCGCCTCGGATATAGCAACCAGTTTGTCGAAATCGGTCTCGGCCAATACACGATAGGCTTCAACTCCCATCTCCCGTAGATCTTTGGCGGCAAAAGACTCAACGGGTTTCACCACGGGTAATACACCAACAGGCTTCCCAGCCACCTCGTGTGGCAGCTCAAAACCAATATCAGTCTCAACCAGACTACCCTCCGCAACAAGACGATCCATAGCAGTGTTGAGCACCTCGAAAGAATAGTCCTTCTTGAACTGGACATCCATTAATCGGCGCAGATCAAATTTATCCTCTATTAGGGCACGATGCTCCAACAGTGCCATGATCTCCATATCAACTTGAGTAGGTTCTGCTTTCGTAATCACTGGATTGCCCTCACTGACCACCGTTTTTAGGGACGTCGGCGTCTGCACTCGAGAAGGATCGACTGCCGAGAGAGGTCCCGGAGTCAACATCTTCCTCTTTTCAGCCATTGTTCACCCTGATTATGTGCCAGGTCTGATCGGAAGGGACAGACTGGCCATGAATTGGGAGAAGAGACGAAGTGGCATATCCAGAGGAGGTAGACCAGGCAGTACCCCAGGCTCTCCCGGTGCAGGCTCGGCTGGAGCAGGAGCAGGGACGGGCTCCGGCTCTCTCCTTTCTCTCCTTTCCCGTTCCCACCGTTCGCGCAATTTCTGTCTCTGCTTCTGTCTCTGGCGCTCACCCGTCCTTCCAACGGGAGTTATGCCTCTCGGATAATCGCCGATCACAATGGTCTCCGGAGGGGGCGTGTAAGTTGGAGGGGGCGTATAAACCGCCTCTTCCTCTTCTTCATCCTCTATCTGCCCCCGAGGCACCCACGCTATACCGGGATCAGACACCGTAGGAAAGCCATTGGCACCGCCACCACCACCATTTCCAGGAGGAGGAGGAGGCGTCCGCGGTGCCCCACCAGAGGCACGCCCTGGATCAGCCGCACCACGCTGTCGCTCACCATTTCCAGGCGGAGGAGGAGGAGGAGGAGGAGGCTGTCGCGCACGTTCCTCTCGCAGCAACCGATCCCGCTCCTGTCGCGCACGTTCCGCCTGCTCCTGTCGCGCACGTTCCGCCTGCTCCTGTCGCGCACGTTCCGCCTGTTCTCGCGCCAACCGATCGTACTCCTCTCGCGCACGTTGCGCTTCCTCCATCTCCCGTCGCGCACGTTCCTCTCGCGCCTGCTGTTCCCTTTCCAACCGCTCCCTTTCCAACCGCCTCTGCTCCCCTCGCGCCCGCTCCCGCTCCTGTTGCAGCAACCGATCCCGCTCCTGTTGCGCACGTTTCTGTTCACGCTCCAAACGCTCACGTTCCTCTCGCGCCTGCCGTTCCATCTCCTGCCGCTGCCGTGCCCTCAGCACCTTCAGATCTCTCTCCCTCTTCAGCCTCAGTTTCTTCTCATTCGGCATCTCCGAACCATACAACACAGAAAAAAGAACCTCATGAGGCAATGGGAGAAAGGCCATACCCATAGAATCCATCATCTCGGATTTCATGTTTCTCCCTGCACAATCTGGCGGATCAGATCTCGATTCATGGAGATCCCGGTGTCGATCTCCCTGTACCACACCTGCCGTTTCTCGTAGAGGATCTCGAGGATCCGCTCCTCCACCGTACCCGGCACCACAAAATTGACCACCACCACGGACTTGGTCTGGCCGTTCCGCTGAGCACGACCAATACGCTGCATCACCCGTGCCGGGTTGTATGGCAGATCGATATTGAGAACATAGTTGGCACGCTGAAGATCATGGCCAAGCTCCCCGGTCTTGGTACAGATCATCACATCCCAGTCAGACTCTTTTTCCGCTTCGTGATCCTTTGTAACACCTGTAAGCATGGCAATTCTGACACCCCTCTCTCTCAGATTCTCTGCCACCATCTCCGCCATACGTCGGAACTCGGAGAAGATAATCGCCTTGTTACCGGCCGCCACGATCTCCATGGCCACCCGCACCACCTCGACACATTTGGGCGATGTACCACGGTTCTCCCCCTTGAGCGTGGGAATGCCGTTGCAACATTGACGTAGATAGGTCAGTTTGGCCAGCGCATTCGTAACCTCGAATGTCTCGCCGAGAACCTCGTGAACCAACCCGCTCAAGATCTCCTTATAGATCTTCACAGCCACGCTATCCAAATTACTCTCAACCCGCTCCACCACCACGGCTGGTAGATCCAGATAATCAGAAGTGCGCCGACGGATCATATTGCCCTCAGCAGGCACATTGAGAAACTCCATAATGGACTTGAGATCGTCCTCACTATTCTCAATAGGAGTGCCCGTGAGAGCCAGCCGACGACTGGATCCAAGAAACCGCAGGATCCGCGCAGTCTTGGTTTCCCGGTTCTTGATCCGCTGCGCCTCGTCCACCACGATAATCCCCCACGAAATGATAAACGGCTTGTACTTCCGCAGCAGAAACTCGTAGTTGACAATGTTGACATCTACCGATCGATCGAACTCACGGACCGAGTATGTCAAGTGCGGAGTCCACAGTTTCAACTGCTTCACCCACTGGCCGATCATCGATTTGGGCAGGACCACCAGAGCAGGTCCTCGCACCCGCTCGATGGCCTTGAGCGCCAGGATCGTTTTTCCAAGCCCCATGTCGTGAGCCACCAGGGCCCCATCGCGACGAACAATGAAGTTGACATCATCCTCCTGCCAGCCATAGAGTCGCAGTTGACGGGGGCTACGCTCTGCATCGAAATCAAATAGTGACTTCATGGTCTACGAAAACATCGGATCGGCAAGAGCCTCAGCCAGGCTGACAAGCATCATCAGGCTCCGGCTCCCGTCAGAGAACTCCATGATGTAGTAGGGCAGCCACGGCTCCACATCGCCCGAACTGGCGTCGTGAACTACGAAGGTAGGAATGTTGAGCCCCACCACCTCGTCGACGTCGGTCAGTATCGCCACGGGCAGTCCCCAGAAGTTCTCCAGCATGTCCCTCGCTTTTTCAAAA
>SDBV01011051.1_pt1 | contig 11753 bp, 11 predicted proteins | sample 2277081 | NCBI WGS metagenome assembly SDBV01 (sample SAMN10402039, study PRJNA504765) | marine sediment metagenome | isolation source: marine sediment core GS10_PC15, 223 cmbsf | place: Arctic Ocean: Southern Knipovich Ridge | collected 2010
GACGGAGGGATAGATAATATTCTAAGATGACTTGTCGTTAACTAAAAAGCGTTACGAATAAGACCCAGGAGCGCCAACTTGAGGACTGGTTATAGATGCTCAAGGGGGATTAGAACTGGGACGGAAGGAAGAACTGGTGAATTTTATTAACTGCACAAAATGTGGCAAAACGAAGCCAATTACTGCATTTTCAAAGGATAAGAGAAAAAAGAACAGATACCAATGTCAATGCCATTGTAGGGAGTGTGCGGCAAAAGAAAAGGCAGAATGGAGGAGACGTAACCCGGAGCGCCAGAAAGATCTCACGGATCGATATGCGGAAAGACACCCCGAACGTCATCTGAGGACAAAATTCGGTATTGATCCTGCGATAAAGAAGAAGATATTTGAATCCCAAGGCAGGATATGTGCTGCTTGTGGTGCTAATGAACATGGGAACCCAAGGACTAAAGGCGAGACAGGATAGTGTCTTGACCATGATCATTCTACAGGTAATATTCGTGGAGTGTTATGCTGGGGATGTAATATGGCGCTTGGATTTATAAAGGATTCTGAAGATCGATCTACTAGTCTGGCCGGATATTTAAAAGTACACGCGGCTGTGAACACGTTGATTGCCGGGGTCGGGTTGACCCACGAACTCCGCCGTGAGGCGGTATCAGGAATCGTAGTAAATCGTGATTCAACGGAGTTATGTATATGAACACCAGTAATACCGGAATTCAAGCTGATGATCTACGCCATCTGATCCGTTCTGTGCTGGAGGGGCTATCGAAGGGAGCCAGGCGTGGGGGCATGGCCTCAGAGGATGCCGTCGAGATGGTTCTGCGAACCATCGTATGCGAAGGACTCATAGGCAACAATTTCCATCTCCGGCAGAAAAAGAGCGGGGGGCGGATAGGAGTGGCCCGAGGGATTGCCCAGTTTGAGCCGTGGGTGGCCCGGTCGGTCATCAATGACTATCTGGATTTCCGTAGTTCCCTGAAGGAAGACATTGAGGCGGTATGCCTCTGCGACCTATCCATGATCGACGACGAAACCCCGCAGGAGATGGCTCTCATGGACCTGCAACTACAGGGCAATATGCTGTTGAATATCGCCCTGGTCAGGATGAAATATCGCCCCGTACCCCGTCCTATACCGCCCGCCGATGACATACTGGGTCAGGCTAACTACTGGCTGAGGTTTTACAATGCTGGCGGTAAGGGCACAGTGAAGAAATTCCGCAGTGCAGCAGAAAGGTCGGCGCAATGAACCAAGTCGGTGGCAATGTTCTAATTGTGGACGGGGATCAGCCATCCCGACAAGTGATGGCCCAAATGCTGAATAAAAAGTTGCCGGGGGTAACTGTAGACTGGGTGGCCCACGCCCATGATGCTATTAATCACGCGAGCAAAGTCCGCTATGACCTATGGAACAAATTAGGACATGACCAGAAGATGATTCAATCATGGGCTGCCGGGAAGGAGAAGCAGTGACGGAACTTATGAAAATGGAGCCAGCCGGCCGCCGCAAACTATATTTAGACGTTGAGGACGAAGAGGTCGATGCCAGTACCGCGACATTTACATGGGACTGGATTAAGCGAGCCACCAGAATCAAAACGAAGTCCGTTTTTAAGGATCATCTGCAGAGGGGGTATTTTGGACCTTGGGAAGCACTTAGTTCTACCAATTATCGTTTGGTTGAAGGACATCGAGCAATTTGTCGCTACAATAACAGTCGCCATAAGCGCCAAAAGACAATGCTCGTCACCAAAGAGCAATACGATGATATGATGAATGGCCGACCAGTGCGAAATATGATGGTATTGGTCCGGGGGCGTCCTCAATTAAAGACAGTCAGCACAAAAAATTACAACCACGATGATTATATTTCCGTAAGAAGATACTCGAACGACCAGGCTCGTGGGCGGGCCATGGAAAGAGTTGAAAATGATATAGCGGCCAAGACTGTGCCATGGCACGGTCTCGCCCGTGGCTCCAAAGAATTCCAGAAGCTCTTCCAAAACAGATTGCAAATGTTTGAGGATCTCTTCCTGGCCGAGATGATCGTGATGGCCAAAGATACGGCAAGCCCGGAAGACATAAGGACCGCAGCTGATCTGCCCGCCACCATCTTGAGCTTGATTGATTATAAATTGTCTGCGACTCATGCGGAATACTATATCGGCAGGTTCCTCGCAGCCCGGGAAATGATCCCGGCGCTGAGAGAAAATCCCTTCATGGCATTTCGAATACACCAGATTATTCTGGAAGAAATCCAGATAGAGCATTACCGGGATCTGCAGAGATTGTACGGAGATGATATTGAAGAAAAAGTCCAGAAAGCGCTTGCTGCGGCCCTGTCTCGACTTCATGGATTAATGCCTGCCGGTTTAATGAAATCGAAGCCACCCAGTAATGATGAACCATTGCCGGAAGCCGAAAAGAAGAACGCCATAGATGTTCATAGCAGTCCTTTTGAGGAGGACGATTAGTGGCCATCCCGGATCAAAGCCATTATACGCCAATAACGGATTTGGGGAAAAAGAGTCCAATGACATCCAATCTCCCACCCGATCACCAAGCATGGATCCATCCCATGCAGAGCTATATTTGGATTCATGATATATATGGGGCCGGCTTGGATATACTTGGCATAGAAATGCCGGAGGTTCAACAAAAACGCTTTAGTATACTCTCTATCGTAAGATTCCTGGAAGATCATAGTGGACGCAGTACGGGCAAAACGCATAATTATCTAATGGATTTGGCAATACGATCGATTTGTATCAATATGATGGATTCGATATGGTTGGGGCAAGAAGCTGAAATCGGCAAAGAAGTCCTCGACAAGCATTATGGAGCCTGGATAAGCCAAGAACCCAATTTCCGCCGATTTATAACTGCTAAGGGCACCCACAAAGCGAAAGTCTCTCATACTCAGGGCAAGGCACTTATCATATTTTACAATGGGAGCACCCTTAATTCTTTGTCTCCTGATCCTAACAGGGAATACAAAAAATCTCTGACCATGAGAAAAAATCATGGGATCTTTAATGAGTGGACGAGCTGGCCTTATATTGATGAGATCGACGACAAAATTGAGCCTATTTTTACCAACACCAATCGACCATACAGACACACCCGCCTATTCAGAGAGGCGACGGAAAAAATAACAGGAATAGAATTGGGAAGGTTGAGCAATGATGATCTCACTATGCGCCATCGACAAGAAGACTATAAACCCAGAGATCATATGGAGCATTACCAGACAAATTCATGGCAATATATAAAGGAGAAGTTCTATAGAAATTTTGAAATAGCATTTGGATTTGATTATAGAGATGGCATTGCGAGCGAGCGCCTTCAATTTGAACCCATAGCAAAAATTAACGACATTGTTATGTTTTTCCGGCATTACGATGAAGGTGATCCAACCTATATGAACAAACTTATTTATGATGGTAGCGCCCAAAAACCATCCGATGATTGTCATTCCAAACACAAATCATTCGAGAAAAAAGTCAAGAGCGGGGACCATTTATACGCTATCTATCAGATCGGGGTTGACGATATTCCGCCAATGTGGGACGGCATCATTTATGACTCCACAATTGTTGAGAAGGCTCGTAAAAGCATGCTCACTGAAGATTTCAATAGAGTTTGGCTTGGCCTTTGGACTGAGGGCCGAGCAAAGAACCCATTTTCATGGGTAGAAGTTATGAAGGCTTGCAAAGAGGATTGGACGGGGCAATTATCGAGATCCGACGATAAAGAGATATTTGTTGGAGCAATCGATAGCGCCCAGGGAACGGACGCAACATTCAAAACGGCAGAAGGGATAAAAGACGGCAGGGGCGATGACGGAGTTGATGCGGTTTGGAAATTAGGTGATGGCACATCCAATAACCCGCACAAGCTATGTTTTGTCCATATCGCGGAGGATATCCGATCAGAGCCAATGGCTTATGATATTCAAGAAATCGAAAATAAATTTGGGGTAGCATTCTATATGCTCGACCCGGGTGGCGGCGGAAAGGGGGTATTGGAAAAGCTTGCTAAAACTCAGATAGAAAAGACCGATATAGATGGACAGCACAGCACAATTGAAGTGATCCCAATGCTGCCATGGGACCACGAAACACCGAGGAACGCTAAAACCAATATCTGCATTTTCAGCCTTTCGAACGAAATGATCACGGCTTCTTATGTGGACAGCAAAACCGAAAAAGCCTTATTGCAATATTCAGATCAATTGAACAACCATATGGTGACCTTGTTTCAAGACGCCCTCCGAGATCGCACCGCCCAGTTGCCGCAGCAATTTGAGATGGAGGAATTGATCGAGACATATAATGAAGGCCGGATCAACGACGACCAATTGCAGAATCTAACAAATATCCGTACAGCAATTTCACAGCTTTGCCATGTACGCTATGTTACAACCCCACGAACCGGCAGACGAAAGAAAACATCTCATGGGGTATTTACCTACACAGCGCTCGGCAAAAAGGATGCTGCCTGGGCTGTGTTGATGGGATATATGATGTGCGACATAATTATTCAGCTGGATAAACTGCAGGATGAAGATGATAAATCCGGGTATCTGCCCGACGTAGAATAAAGGGAACCAAAAATGAGTTTATATTCAAGAACGATTGGTTGGGCTCTCGCAGGCCGCGAAAAAATGGTCGGTGCAATGCTGGATACTTATGACCAAAATTTGGCGGCCAAAGAACTCGGGATGTTTAATTGGCAATGGAACTACCGAGCCAGGCGTGTTTCTCTCGCCAGCGAGAAGATAATTGCCGGAAGACTCGGATCGCAAATTGAGCAACAGATCGGTCCCGTCTATGCTGCTCTTAATCAATTGCTCAAGATGCTGGTCCCTATAAAACAAGAAGCAAGATTCGCAAAGGCGCTGAATTATGCCGAGACGGATGATAAAGTCAGCGGCATCGTTGAAACCCAGGTGGATTTTGGTTTATCTGGATTTCGGGTTGCATCAAAAGATGCGGCGGCCGAAGAGAAAATAAGAATCTGGAATAGAAAAAACCGGATTTATAACACATTGCTCGAAATGTGGAATGTATTCGCGGCTACTGACAATGCAGTTGTCATGATGCATACGGGAACAAAAGCCTTAACAATTCTGCCTCTACCCAATCTAAAAATAATCCCCACACATATCACGGATGGCAAAGGGAGGAAACAGTTCCGGACATTCCTCAAAATACCCCTGGAGATGAAAAATTATATCGTAAAGATATTAAGAACGAGCAAGCAAGAGGCCAGAACAGGCGCTCTTAAAGGGATGCCCGAGAAGTGGATAAAAGCCGCACAACATACAGGATTTCGGCCCGCAAATGATCCTGTATATCCATCGGGTGGTTATGTTGAATTAAAAGATGGGGGGAGTGCGGAAGACAAAGAAAAAATCTTTATTCTTAACAGAAAGGGAATAGAAGATCGACTGGTTGACCCCAGCATGATGACTGTTTTCCCATCTATTGCACTACGACAATTATTGCAGGACGGCGAATTCAGCATTGCCTATTTAATCAAATATTTTATCCATCAGATCAAGGTTGGCCCAAAATCTGAGGGAAAAACTATTCAACAAATATTGCGGGCCGGGACGATAAGCCAGGATCAACGAGAGGAAGTAAAGAAACGTTATCGCACAAAGGTCGATAAGGCCTTTTTCGAGGTAACAGATCAGATGCTTGAGCATGTATTTCACTTCCCGGGTAGTGACGTTGATTTTGGCCCCAGATATGCCACACCGGACGAACGCATCAACTGGTGGGCCAGAATATCTCGCCAGATCATGGTCGGCGAAAAAGGGAGTTTCTCTGGTGGGCTAATTTATCTCAAGGGATATAGTCGCAAAATTGCCCGGTTCCGGGAATTGGTTGCAATCTTCCTGCAGGATCTCTATGCCGAAATATTGAAGGATCCAGACGCAGAGGTACAATGGGACGAGCATTTCATGAAGGAACCACGTCAGAAGCTGCGCGAAGTGGAACTGATGACAAAACGTGGCCAGGACATGGAAACAGCCTGCAAAATCCTCGGTTATAGTTGGAGCCAATGGGTTTCTGATCGAGAAAAAACACTCCCGCCAGACATTATAAAAATGAAGGACAATAAAGAGAAGGCCCATATATATTGGACAGCACTCCAGACGCCATTCTTTGAGCCCAATCAGGGGCTTTTGCAGGAAAATCCCGGCGGCCGGCCTCCAACCAATGAAGAACAAATAGATGAAACCGGGATTGAAGGAACTCCGCGGCCGGAAGGTGTTGCTGGCGCAGAAGGATCTGATCTTGGTCAATAGGGCCTTAGAGCGTCGGAATACTCATATAAGGAATGAGATCATGAGGATGACGGCGGAAAAATCTCCCCAGGGAAGACAGAAATATACAAGCGGGTATATTTTTGATTATGTATCTTCCAAGTATGGACTAAAACCACGCACCGTAAAAAATATATTTTGGGATAGCGGATCTTATTGTGAAGTATCTCCCCCTGCACAAAATATAGTTTCCCCAGCCTAAGTCCTATACCATATATAGTGTCAAAAAGGGAGCAAAACACTCTCTTGGTATTGACAGCGATAAAATAATAGTGTAATCTGATCCCCGTAATGGGGTTGGAAAGATTCAACTATGAAGGTAAGGCACTCGCCAGAGTCCTCGCTCTTGGTTCTGCAGTAACTATCGGCCAAGACACCTATAAATCCGATCTCACGAGGACATATCTACAGCTCACCCTGCTTAATTCGTTCCCTGTTGTAAATAAGAGAGGTTATACTCTGTTGCCGCCAGTGTTGGCAAAAGCCTCCCCCACAGCCGACAATCAACCATTAAATCTCGACCACCAGATGGTTGGCAATGAGCCGACATATCAGGGTACAGATCTTGTTGTGGGGGCAATGCTGAAAGCCTATTTTGCAACCACGGGCGATATACAGATGTTGCCTGAAACCTCAAGTCCCGTAAAAGTGGTCGCCGTTTTGTGGAATCGCGTTCCCGAAGCCCAAAAAATTATTGCTTCAATAGGAACCGGTGATAAAGAATATGGTGTCAGCTTCGAGATCCTTTATGATGAGAGCGAATCCGGTTGGGTTGTTTTCGGCGAAAACGGGCCATCCTATGAAACCGTGATAAATGATGCGCTGCTAGGTGCTTGGCATTCCGGCAAATACGAGCAGATAGCAAAAGCGGTTGGTGGTGACGGGGAAGGCAATTCCACCCATATATGGGGCGGCGGATTCACACTTCGTCCGGCTGATAAAGACGCGGGGATTGATGCCGTATTAACCGGAAGTTTTCAGGGGGCAAAAGCCATAGCCGCCAAAGTAAAAAAATCTGAACCAAAGGAGATTACCATGAACGCAGCTCAGAAGATATTGGCCGCAATGAAGCAGGCACTCGCAAAAGTCAATACCGTGCTCGCACAAAGCGGTTTCACAGTCCAGGTACTTGGAGGCAATAAACTGAGCCTGGATCTTGCTGGCAATCAAATTGATCAGCCGGACGATTTTTATCTCTCCGGCTGGAAAAGGAGCGACGGGACATATGGCGTCACGGCCAGTTTATATATGGATAAGCCCGGTATTGACGGGTTTGTCCAGAAGGTTCGCCTTGAATACGAGCCGGGTGAAGACGGGAACTTTTCCTTGAACGAGGTTGAGGCATCCGCGGCGAAGGTCAAAACTCCGAGGGAATTACAATCCGAGATCGATGCTCACGTCGAAACGATCGCAGGATTTGAGGGCTATCTATCGCCGGAGCAGGTCAAAACAAAGATCGCCGAGGCCGTAGCTGCTGCCGCACCAGTCAAATCCGAACCCGCCGATGAGGACGGCATCCGCCTTACGCCGGAGCAGGTCGATGAAAAAATCGAGGAAGCCATGGCAGCCCGGGACGCTATCGAGGCCGCCATGAAGTCTCGCAGCGAGCAGCTTGTCGCCGATGGTTTCCCGCTTACTGAAGAGCGCAAAAATAGCCTGGCTACTTTCACGGCCGATGAGGCCGGCGATCAAGCCTTCGGCGCTTGGCTTAAAAGACTCAAGGCGGATCAGGCAGTGATGCTGAAAGCCCTAGAGGAAAAGGGTGTGGAAGTGACAGATCCCATTAGGGCTGCCATAGCATGCCTGAACAACCAGGCCGATAGCGGCTATGCTGCTCTTGCGGCGTCCCAGGTCGTTCCAGGGGACACCTTTAGCCCCTCGCTGGGCGCAATCGGAGATGGCGTCGCCCATGAGGATGGCGAATTCTCAAGGGTGATGTAATTGGTGGATGACCGCATACAGAATTCGAGAATCCTTATAGATCAGGGCGAGAACCAAGCTCTGGCTGTCGAGGATTTGAATGTCAAGAGAATGATGGCAAATCATATGAGGCGTAGAGGAACGTCGTCTCTAATCGTGGAGGCGGAGCAAGCCCAGAGGTCCTACGACCGACGGCATCGGCCTGTGAAACGAGCAGTCCCGGACTACCGTAGAACGGGACATTCCGAATTTCAATAGAAGGAGAACATCCAATGTCCATTACATTTTGCGTAGGCTACAGGGGGAACCCGGTCTTGCATGGCAATCTTGAAACTCCGTCCGGCGCAATGGCGCGTGGGCTCGGTGTTGTGCGGAGTGGCGACACTATCGGCAAGGCTGGCGCCGGGATAGTTCCGCTTGGTTTTCTTAACACCGAAGTCACAGCTGACGGGCCATCCTATGAGGAATTGATGCACATTCCTCTCGACTCGACCATCATGAACGAAAAAAAGGTCTCCACCGGCGTGGTCCAGGTAGTCGCTTATGACCCGGGCACCTTCTATGTGATGAAGGGGAACGTCTTATCCGGAACCACTTACGCGGTTGGCGAGTATGTTTTCCAGGCTGCCGCCGGCGAGTTTACCGATCTGGCCGGTGCCAGCGCTGGGGATACGATCCTCGGTATTGTCGAGTCGATCACCGAGACTTTCATGGCCGAAACGGGCTGCACAGTGTGGCAGGCGATCGCCAACCTCGGCGAAAAGGTATAATTAGTGCTTGATCGAGATGTCAATGCGGCAATTGTAACTAACAAACAGGGTGCGGAACACCCTGGCGTGGAGGGTACAGAGAGTAGCTCCGGCTTACGGGCCGGGGCGAGGGTTACTGGCCCGGCGAAGCACGAAGTCTTTACCGCCAGGTAAGACATTCCGTAAGGAAGGAAAAACCGATGATTAACGTAGCATTGAATCCAATCGTTGATGCGCTGCGCCCGGCAGATGATCCGCTAAGAGCGCGGATTGAGGAGCTTGCAGCAGCCCAGGCGGGAATATCAAACGATGAGCGCCGGGAGGCTATAATGGCGGCCCACCAGCCCGGAGCTGCCCCACAACTCCGAGTCGCTTTGGCGGCTGCCCGGGAGGAAGTCATCAGTCTTAGCGTCCATGCGGAAAATGTAGTCCTGGCGCTTTTTGCGAATATTTCCCTGGTTGTAGGTGAAGACTGGGTGCAGAAAGTAAATCGTCAGGATCAGAAATTCCTGGTCTATGAGACTCACACCCATGGCGAGGCCCCCCAACCGTCATATGCCGCCCCTCGCTCTACGGCTCGGTACGATCTGGATCGTTACGCGACGGGAGTCATTGACTATCCATCAGAACATGGGATTCTTGGCCGTATTGACGTGGCTGATGAGGTCAACCGGGATCTTATACGTGCCTGGGAGAACCAGATCAATGACACCCTGGATCCCTTACTCTCTGCAGGTCTCGGCTCTTTTACTGCGGGTACGACATATGTCCGTGACACCCGTTTCGTGTCGGCCACCCTACCCACAACCAATGTGTTGTCCAACACTGGCGAGGGCGCGTTCACTTTCGGGATCTACCAGGATATTGTGGAACACTTCGATCTGTTGGGCAAGGAGCTGCGCCTTATCAGGCTGAATCCAACCGAAATGCGCGACACGTGGGCTTGGCAGCATCTGGTTTCGACTACTGGTTCCGGATCCCAGGATGGCCGCGAAATGATCACGACCAGGATCAAAGAGGGCATCCTTGATACTGGGTCCCCATCAGGAAGGATCCTGGGGCGCACACCGGTGTTTTTGCTGGATCCCACCTTTGCCAAGAAGAAGCTCCAGATCTTCTCCACAAGACCCGCGGGTAACTTCTATTTCAAGGGCCATCTTGACATGGTAGAAGACTTCAACGAGCATGAGATGAAAATCATGCGGATGGGCGCGAACAAACGCGGCGTTGAGAAGTCGGGTTACTGGCTTGGGCTGATATATGGGCCGGACGTGCTGGAATTTGCCGAAATGACATTCGAGTCTTAATCGCGGTCATAAAAGCGAAATAAAATCAGGAGAGCATTATGAAGGCGTATCCAACCATTAAATTGACGACCCAGTACATTTTTAAGGACAGCAAGGGTCGTCGATTCGTGTTATGCCCGGCCGAGACCATGGCCGATGTTGATAAAACAGCACAGGAATTCAACGGCGAGGATCCAGCCGTAGCGGCCGAGATCATGAGGCACGTGCAATTAAAGGAGGTAAAAGTTGACCCGCGTGACAAAGCCCTCCTGAAGGAGACGATCAAACAGGCAGAAGCAGAAGCTGCTGCTGCCGGTGAGCAGCCCGAAGGCAAATCGTCCAAGAAAGATATCAAGGCTGCCGTAACCGACGCCCTGGCCGGTGCTGATGAAAAGCACGAAGCGGGCATGAAGGCACTTCAGGCGGATCACGAAAAAGCACTTAAAAAGGCTGGCAAATAGCAGGCAATGATGTGAATGCTGCAATCAACATTGCTTATGAGGCGGCGAGGAACTCCGTCTCTAATCGTGGAGATGGGGTAATCCCGAGCATCCTATGCCCGGTTCCCGTCTGTGAAACGAGAAGCCCTACCATAAGATAGGACATTCCGACAGTGCCCCTCAAGTTTACCCTAAACCAAAACACCCTCAGTAGGCTTTCAACTCAGGAAGCCCTGAATGTATTAACGGCAGACGACTTTGATATATTCTCAGGCAGATCTGGTCGATTGGCCTATGATGGACTGTCAGCAGCCTTCACTGTTGGCGCGACGGTTACCGGCGCTGACTCCTCGCACACTGCAACAATATATGCTATCGTTGCGACGGATGCTGTTAGCGGGTTTCTGTTGGTTAATGAGGCTACTGGTATATTCCAGAATGATGAGGTGATATCGGATGGATCAGGCGGCGCGGCCGTAGCTGATGGTACTCTCGGACCTCATACGGGTCTCTGGACTGGCTTCACAGTCGCCGAGGCTGCTGTCTTTGCCGCCTTAACCACTGGCTATGAAGTGAAACGGAATGTATTGGCCGCGCATTCATTCCCAACTAATTTCTCAATTGTTGCGGATCTACGGTCTATCCAGCTAACATCTGGCGTGATCGTGGCCCACAAAATTAACGAATCTTAAAAGGAGTACATCATGCGTAAGTATATCGTATTAATTACTGCCCTGGCCTTGATGGCTTTTGGTCTGAATGCTCAAACCGGGAGAGGTTCCGGACTACACGGGACCGGGCTCGACGGGTTTATTGAACAAACCCAATTCGACTCACTCCATGTGGATGCAGGCACGTTTGTCTATGGGGCCGCCGGCTCCGGGCAAGAGGTGACCACCACCGGCGCTGAGCTGAATTATCTGGACATCACTGCGCTGGGTACCGGTGTCGCTTCCAAGGCAGTTGTCCCGGATGGCAGTGGGAACTATACCTGGCCGGCGGGGATTATGACTTAC
>SDBV01011052.1_pt1 | contig 11751 bp, 8 predicted proteins | sample 2277081 | NCBI WGS metagenome assembly SDBV01 (sample SAMN10402039, study PRJNA504765) | marine sediment metagenome | isolation source: marine sediment core GS10_PC15, 223 cmbsf | place: Arctic Ocean: Southern Knipovich Ridge | collected 2010
CAGCGTCAAGTGCTGTACGACTCACCTTGTGATCTTCTTAACACGAATGGGAGAGACAGCGGGCCGAGAACTGGAGACAGACGATAGGCGATGAAATCGACGCCGACCTGGACCGACACAACGGTAAGACCAGCAGAACATCGCGGCGTGATTAAGACGTATCCAGATTAGTCAAACAATTAGCCGACGTGCTCGGTCTTTTTTTTAAGAACCGCACACTGGACACCGAGAACATCTCGCCGATGGCCCACGCGGTGGAGTTGAGCAACGTACTGGCCGACGATGTACCCGGTGAGTCGCTTTCGCCGGAGAAGGCGCTGGGCAACGCCCCGCAGCGCGACGGCGACTTCTTCAAGGTCCCCAAGGTAATTCCGGACAGTTCCTGAACCGCCCGTCGTTTTCGGACGTTCCCAATGACGTTTGGAGATATTCCGTGAGCAGTATCACCGATTTATCCGCGGTTGAACTCGCCGCCGCCATCGCCAAGAGCGAAACGACCTCTCTCGAGGCCACACAGGCGTACCTGGACGCCATCGCCGCACGCGACGGCAAAATCCAGGCCTTCAACGAAACCTACGGCGATCGCGCTGTGGACCGTGCCAAAGAAATAGACGCCGTGCGTCAGAACGGCGGTAAGGTGGGCGCCCTAGGCGGGGTACCTGTGGCAATCAAGGACAACCTCTGCACGCCGTTCGGCCGGACGACCTGCGCGTCGAAATACCTCAAGGACTTCCGGTCGCCATACGCGGCCACAACCGTGCAAAAACTCGAAGACGCCGGCGCGATTATCCTCGGAAAGACCAACATGGACGAGTTCGCCATGGGCTCCTCCACTGAGAACAGCGGTTTTAAGACGACCCGCAATCCGTGGGACACGTCCCGCGTTCCGGGCGGGAGTTCGGGCGGTTCGGCGGCGGCGGTTTCGGGTAGGCTGTGTGCCGCGGCGCTGGGCAGCGACACGGGCGGGTCCATTCGTCAACCGGCCGCCTTCTGCGGGGTGGTTGGCGTCAAGCCCACCTACGGCCGCGTCAGCCGATACGGACTGGTGGCCTTCGGGTCCAGCCTCGACCAAATAGGTCCGCTCGCCCGGGACGTTACCGACGCAGCGCTGCTGACGGGCGTAATCTCCGGACCGGACCCGCGAGATTCCACCAGCCTCCCAGCCCCCGTACCGAACTACCTGGACAACTGCGATACGCCAATCGAGAAGCTTCGCATCGGGCTCCCGAAGGAGTTCTTCAGCGAGGCGCTCGGCGGTGAGGTCCGCAAGGTAATCGAAAAGGCCATCGAAGCCTACAAGTCCGCCGGGGCAGAGATGATCGACGTCTCGCTCCCGCACAGCCGAATCGACGTGGACGAGCAGGGTAACCTTAGCAGCTTCGCCGTGGCGGCGTATTACATCGTCTGCACAGCGGAATGCTCCAGCAATTTAGGGCGCTTCGACGGGGTTCACTACGGGCACCGGACGTCGCGGAAGCTGGACAACATCGTCGAGTTGTACTCCCGCAGCCGGGCCGAAAGCTTCGGCGAAGAAGTCAAACGCCGCATCATGCTGGGGACGTACGCACTCTCGGCCGGGTACTACGAGGCGTATTACAACAAGGCCCTGAAGGTCCGCCGGCTGATAAAGAACGACTTCGACGCAGCTTTCAAAAAATGCGACGTGCTGCTGTGTCCGACCAGCCCGACGACGGCGTTCCGGATCGGGCAGAAGACCGATAACCCGCTGGAGATGTACCTCTCGGACATTTACACGATTTCGCTGAACCTCGCCGGGCTACCGGGTCTGTCCATCCCAGCCGGGCTCAGCAGCGAGAAATTGCCCATCGGGATGCAATTAATAGGCCCGGTCCTGAGTGAAGATCGCCTCTTCCGCGCAGCGAGAATGTTCGAAAAAACCACCGGAACAACGCGCCTGGTCCCGCCGGGAGCATAGAAAAACGCAAAACAATAAGCCTCGCCCCTGGCCCCTGGCCCCTGGGCCCCAGGCGATCAGCATCGAGCCGCAGAGCGGCTGGGTAAGGGGCCGCCAGGAAGCCTTTTCGGGAGAGGAAAAGAGACCTGCAAATGTACAACGACTCCCGATTTGAACCTCCATCAGAAAGACAGGGCGACCCTCAGCCCGCCCAAAGGCGAGAGTCCATACTGGACAAATGGCGACGCACGCGTCCCGACGGCGGCTTGATAAGGTTTTTCGGCTCTCATCCCTGGACGCTCAAAGTTCTCTACGTGCTGGCCGTTTCAGCATTGGTGATCGTCTGGTACGTCGTCAGCGGGAGATTCATACATGCTGCGTGGGCAAAGGTCATTACCTCGATTGCATTAATCCTTGGTCTGCTCGCGTTGTTTTTTATCTGGTCCTTGTTAGTGGCTTGGATACGAGGTAAGGCAAAATGGCCTTTAGCCCTGACGTTTGCTGTTATTATGATTCCGATCCTTGTTCTGTCTTTTCGTCCGGCCTTAGTGGGAGAAAAATCGTGGATTCTCGTTTTGCTTCCATGGGGCGTGATATTGGCGATCATCGCGATGTTCTGCTTATGTGGCGTCCTTGCCCCGCGTATTGGGCGTATCACAACCAGCGGACTCTATGGTCTACTGTTTGGGATGCTCTTACTCGCGTACAACCTGATGCGGAACAGAGCGGTTCTTGGACTCATCAGTCTGGCTATCGGGCCTGTGTTCGGTATAATTGCTTGCGGACTCGTTACGCTTTACGACAGGACCAAGCGGAGCAAATACGGAGCCCTGTTTCTTTTGTTGTGGCTTGCCTGTTTGTTCGTCATGTCCCTCGGTATTATCGCCATTCTGATCTAAATCGAGTAAAACCAAGATGACTGATGAATACAACATCCTGCCAATAATCGGCCTGGAGATTCATGTCGAACTGGCGACGGAGACAAAGATGTTTTGCCGCTGCCGGAACCATTTCGGCGATCCGCCGAACACTAACGTCTGTCCGGTGTGCATCGGAATGCCCGGTGTGCTCCCGGTGATGAACGGGAGGGCTGTGGAATACGCCATGAAGGCCGGGTTGGCACTGAACTGTACCGTGCCCGACTACACCAAATGGGACCGGAAAAACTACTACTACCCCGACCTGCCCAAAAACTACCAGATCAGCCAATACGACCTGCCCCTCGCCGAGCACGGACACCTCGATATCCCGCTTTCCGACGGTGAGACGAAAACCATCCGCATACTCCGCGCCCACCTGGAGGAAGATGCGGGCAAGAACATCCACGACAATCCCGCCCACACCTGCGTGGACCTGAACCGCGCGGGCGTCCCGTTGCTGGAGATCGTTTCCGAACCCGATATGAACAGCGTCGAGGAGGTAATGGGCTACTCGCGGGCGATGCAGCGGCTGGTACGCTGGTTGGGCGTCAGCGAGGCCAACATGCAGATGGGACACATGCGATTCGAACCGAACATCAACCTGCACATCACGCGGGACGGAAAAACGTACAAGACGCCCATTATCGAAGTGAAGAACCTTAACAGTTTCCGTGCGCTGCAGAACTCCGTCGCCTTCGAGATCGAGCGCCAGTACACCGAGTGGGAGGCCGACCGGGACGGTTTCACGCTGGAAAAGCTCGGGAAGCAGAACCGTGGCTACGACGAGACACGAGCCCAGACGGTCTACCAGCGGGAGAAGGAGGAGGCCCACGATTATCGCTATCTCCCCGACCCGGACCTCGCGCCGGTCGTGGTCGACGAGAAATGGCGTAATCGCATCTCAGGGGAGATCGGGGAACTCCCCCTGGGTCGCCGCGCGCGATACATAAAGGAGTACCGGCTGAACTTCAAGGACGCCGACGCGTTGACCCAGGACGCCCCAAGCGGCGACCTGTTTGAAAGTGCCGTCAAACTGGGCGCCACTCCGAAACGTTGCGCGAATCTTCTGCTTGGTCCCGGGGCAGCCGGCGCAAACCGACAAGGGGGCACCATCGAAGAAGCCAGCCCAAGCAATGTCCAACTCTTCGACCTGACCAGTATGATGGACAACGGCGAGGTCAACGCCACCGCCGGGGAGAAGATTTTTACAATATTGTCGGACACGCGAGACCGGACGACCCCTCCGCGCCAGATCGCCCAGGCTGAGGGCTTGCTTGCGGTTAAGGACATCGGCCGGATCGAAAAATGGGTCGATGAAGCCATCGCCGCCAATCCCGACACCGTCGGGGAGATCAAGGCCGGGGGGAAGAAACAGAAAAAGGCGTTCGGGTTCCTGATGGGGCAGGTCATGCAGGCATCGAAGGGCGCCGCACTACCGGCCGACGTGCAGAAACTTCTGCGCCAAAAGCTCTTGGGATAATTCCACCTCGGAATTCGAGCCCCTCCGGACGGGCAAGTTGCAGACATGTGAATATGAAATCTTAAGTATTGCGGTGTCGAATGCGGCGGAGGCGGGTTTAACAATATGGGCACTTGGGGAGACCCTCAGGAAGATTTATGGTTTTCGGTTGAGTTTGCCGATTTTAATGACATACTTTAGAGTTTGCAAGTTGCTGGATATACCGGGTTAAGGCAAGTTCGAGCGTGAAGGTCGGGTGGATAGTGATAGGTCCGTATCGGCCGCGCGAAGTCCGCAGCCGAGAACCCAAACCTAACAAAGAAGTTTTTCAGGAGTAGAGCATGGCACGTGTTGTCCAACGTCGCACCAGTCCCCCGTATCTGCTGATCACATTCGTGTTCCTGTTCCTTATCGCCGCCGCCCTGGCGGTGCTGGGTTTCATGGACGCCGACAAGGCCGCCGAGGATGCCCGCACAAAAGACACTCAAATCAGTAAGCTGCGTAAGGCAAATGACGAGTTGACCGACCAGATGAACGAACTGGTCCAGTTGACCACGGGAAAGTCCGGAACACTAGACAATGCGATCCAGGCCGCAAATGCCGCTTATAGCAACCCCTACTACACGGCGCTGGGAGGAGAACGCGGCGGTCTGGCCACGGAACTGGTCAATCTTGCCAAGATGATCAGCTATCAAAAAGAAGCTATCAGTAGCCTAACCGCCCAGATCGATCAGAGCAACGTAGAACTGGCGAACAAGGACACTGCCATAGAGAAACAAGGCGAGGCATATAAGGCCGAGGTTGCGGAGTTAAACCAACAGAAGGCTGCCCTAACAGATGTCCTGAAAAATGAAACAGCAGCGCGCACCGCCGCCCTGAAAGAAGCGAAGGTGACTTTTTCCGGGACGCGCGAGAAACTGGAAAAAGACATCAAGGCGAATGAAAACCAACTCGAGACACTGATTCTGCAACAGCAGGATCGGGATAAGAAGATCGCAACCCTCCAAAAGGAAATCGACGATATTCGCAAACCCCCCACCGAAGGCGATATAGACGATCAGCCGGACGGCCAAATCGAGAAGGTGGCTCGGAACTCGGACGTTTGCTACATCAACCTGGGTTCCAAGGACGGGGTCCGTCAGCAAACGACCTTTACGGTGTACGGGAAGGGGCCGATCGACAGGGAAAACCCCAAAGGGCGAATCCTCGTCACAAACGTCAGCAACGACTTCAGCGAGTGCAGGATCATCGAGCAGGACAAGGATTCGCCGATTGTCGTCGGCGACAACGTGGTGAACCTGGCCTTTGACGCGGTGCGAACGTACGTGTTCGTGGTCAAGGGCGAGTTCGACCTTCACAACACGCAAACTCCCACCAAGTTCGGCACGGAGGAAATAAAGAACGCCATTCGGCGGTTCGGGGGGAGGGTTAACGACGAAATTGATATCCAGACCGATTACGTGGTTATGGGCACCGAACCGAACAAACCTATCATGCCCCCCCCCGACGCCATTGGTTCGGTCCAGAGGGCATACCAGAAACAGTTAAAGCGGTACAAGGAATACATTGACATCAAGACGACCGCCGAAACGATGAGGATTCCGATCCTTAATACGAATCGATTTCTCCTTCTGACGGGCTACAAGCCGGAAAAAAGACCCGAATAACCCGGACAATTAACCTCCTTTCCGCCTCCCTGCCGGCAGGTAAGGTAGGAAGGTCAATCACGAAGGGCACGAAGTTTATAGCGGGTGTGCTGTGCCCACGCGAAAAAATCTTTCCCTACTTGCCTATTTGCTTCAACGCGTGCGCGCAAAGCACGCACCCTACATTCCTCTTCTATTGCCTACTTCCCTATTCTTCCCGTTGACAAATTTCCACAACTCGATATGCTACACGTCCCATCATAAGTACAGGAATACGACATGAAGTTATCGCAGCGGATTCAACAGGTTTCGGCCAGCCCCACGATCGCCATCACCGCCAAGGCCAAGAAGATGCAAGCCGACGGCGAGGATGTGGTCAGTTTTGGAGCAGGTGAACCGGACTTCGATACCCCGCAGTTCATCAAGGATGCCGCCAAAACCGCCCTCGACACCGGTGACACCAAGTACACACCCCGCGCCGGTCGACAGCTCCAGCAAACCATCTCCGAGAAGCTCGCCCGCGAGAACAATCTCAGCTTCAGCCCCGAACAGATTGTCACGACCTTCGGCGGTAAGCACGCCCTGTATGCAGCGTTTCAAGCCGTGCTCGACCCCGGGGATAAGGTGCTGCTGCCGGCGCCGTACTGGGTCAGCTACCCCGAGCAGGTGAAACTCGCCGGTGGGAAACCGGTTATTCTCCCCGCCGGGCCCGACGCCGGATTCAAGATCACACCACAGCAAATTCTCGACGCCGACGACGGCGCCAAGGTGCTCGTTATCAACTCCCCAAGCAACCCGACCGGCGTGACGTACACGCCCGAGGAGTTGGCCGCCATCGCCGAGGCCGTCCTGAAGACCGACCTTATCGTCTTTTCCGACGAAGTGTACGAGAAGCTCATCTTCGGCGAGATGAAGTTCGTGTCCTTCGCGGCGCTGGACGATCGGCTGCCCGAGCGCACAATCACGTTCAATAGCGTCTCGAAGACGTTTGCGATGACCGGTTGGCGGGTGGGCTGGGCCGCCGGACCGAAGGACGTTATCGCCGCCATCGCGCGGCTCCGCAGCCACGAAACCACGAACCCCGTCAGTTTCGCCCAGGCGGGGGCGTTAGCTGCCTACACCGACCCGCGGTCAGCGGAGACCATCGAGCAAATGCGGGAGGAGTTCGCCCGTCGCGGCCGCCACATGACCGAGCGATTGCGCGCCTTGCCCGACGTCCGCTGTGTCGAACCAACCGGGGCGTTCTACTGCTTCCCCGACGTCAGTGCACACTACGGACGAACCCTAGGCCAGGTAAAGGTCACCGACTCGCTGAGTTTCGCCACCGCCGCCCTTAAAAACGCGAAGGTCGCTCTCATACACGGCGCCGCTTTCGGGGAGGACAGATGCGTTCGGCTGACTTTCGCCACCAGCATGGAACAGATCGACAAGGGCCTGGACCGGCTGGAAGACATGCTGAAGAAATGAGTTTTTTTCACATTCGGATGCGATGGGTCCGACTGAGAGCTCGCCAGGTTGCTGCGCCGCGGTCAAGCAGCCCCATATTCACCAGCGACAAAGCCAATGAATACCGGATGTCCCGTTCTTCGAGCTCCTCCGGCATCGATGGCGCCATCTGTTTGGCGATTTCATCCAGACGGTGGCGCTGGGAAAATTGCACCGCCAGACGGTAATGAAAATCTATTTGCTGGTCTTCCGCGTGGAACATCCTGTAAAAGACCCCGCCCGCCTGGCGATCCTGCCCCAACTCTTTCAGCGAGACGCCCAGCTTTACCAGTGCGGGCAGATAGGTCGGATGGAGCTTAACCGCATGGGCGAATTGCCGGGTCGCCTCGGCCAGACGCCCGGCCGAACGCAGCAGAACACCATAATGCAAACGCACATCCGCCCGAAAAGGCTCAGCCTCCACACGCTCGGCGTGACATTCCAATTCGTCTCGAAGCAGGCTGTTGTTATCAGGCGAGTCCGGAGGCTGACCCTCATGCCTGAACCGATCAATCCATTGGATCATCTCGTCGGCCCGGGTTACCTTCCAGTGCAGACGAATCATCTGGGCGTGCAGCAATGTACTGTTGGGCTCCACGGCGACGGAAAGATCGAAGCTGTTGGCCGCCTTTTCCTTTTGTCCGGCGGCCGCCTGGGCAACACCCATTCCGAGGTAATCGACCACCACCCACTCGCTCAGTTCCGCAGCCCGGCCAAATGTTTCCGCCGACTCCTCCCAGCGCCCGAAGAGCAGATGATGCGTCGCCAGACGGATCAGCGCTTCCAGGTAGAACGGCTGTATGTCCAGCGTTTTGAGGTAGTGCTTCCGCGCCAGTGCGTCATCGCCGTCCAGACTGTACAGATCGCCCAACCGAAGGTGCAGATCGGCAAATGGCCCCTGCTGCTCGATGGTCTGCTGCGTTCTCTCGATCGCCTTGTGGATTTTGCCCTCCGCCACCAGTTGGAGGCAGTGTTCGTCCTGGAGCGCCCAGTTGTCCGGACCCATGATAATGGCGGATTCAAACTCTTTTATCGCGCGGTCATATTCGCCCGCCCGACAAAATAAGGCTCCCAGTAAGGTTCTCATTCGAGTGTTTTCCGGGACGAGGCGGCAGATGGCTTCGTACTGGCGGATGGTCTCGGCCGTATCGCCCGCATGCAACTGGACCGCCGCAAGACGCTCCCTCGCAGGGACAGACGCCTCATCCAGCTCAATGGCGCGGCGATAATAATCGGCCGCATCGGCCGGGGACAAAACCCGCTCGCAGCAGAGTCCCATGGAAAACTGAATGCTCGTTTGTCCGGGCTTAAGGCGATCCAGTGTGCGCAATTGTCCCAACGCCGAGGCGGCGTCGCACGCCTCGTCAAAGACACACGCCAACGCCGCCCGGACGGGGGCATTTTCGCTATCCCGGCGACAGGCCCGAGCGAGGGACTCCTGCGCTTCGGGCAGGCGAGACTCCCGCCAATGTGCTAAACCCGACTCCAGGTCCGGATCCACCCGCACGGGGGCTACGAGCGTCTGGGCCCCTGATGGGATCTCCTCCGCGAGCTTCCCCTCCCAGTAAAATCGACCCAGCATCTCGTGCAGATCGCTACCCAGACCCCTTCCCAGAACCTCCAGAAGAATACTCACACATACCACCTTTGGATTTTGCACAGCCTTGGAAGGCGACCGCCGAGATAGTCCTCGGCCAGGCTGCAGCAGCTTTATTCATCTTTTGTGTCGTCAAAATCGGACCCCCACTGAAGTAAGCAATGGGACGACTTCTAGTAGTCTGCCATGAGTAAAAATTGTGAATAATTGTCACCCTGAGCGTAGCCCGCAGGGCGGAGCCTGTGGTGAGCTTGTCGAACCATCGAAGGGTCTCACGCCGCCTGGACCGTGAGATTCTTCGACTCCGCTTCGCTCCGCTCAGAATGGCACAAAAAACTGACTCCACAAATTAGCTCGGACAGACCACTTGGCAGCGGCAGCTCGAAAGCCCCTTTCTGCCCGCATCCGGGACCTCCGCGGGAGATTCGGTTTGCAGTGCACTCGAGGCCCAAGATAGAATCGTCCAGGAGGGGGCGGAAAATGGCTGATGAATGTACGACGACGCAAAATCCTGCTCATCGAGCCGCCGTTCGGGCGGCTTTTTAAGGACACATATTCGCTGGACCGATATCCGCTGGGACTGGCGTATCTGGTGGGGGTGATCCGGCAGAACACGAATTGGGAGGTCGAGGTATATAACGCCGACTTCACCCCACGCAGCGAGATGATTAAGGTCAGTTACCTCACCGGTGAGGGCTTTCTGAATTACCGTCGAAACCTGCAAGAACCGTTCAGTCCCGTATGGGAGGAAATCCGCACCGCCCTGGAGGAATCTCACCCAGACGTCGTGGCGATCTCCACCAAGACCCAGACCTACGCCTCGGCGTGTATTATCGCGCATCTGGCCAAGCAGTCCGATTCGGACATCCGGGTTCTCCTCGGCGGGCCGCACCCATCCATCGCAGGTCCAGCCGCGCTCGATTGCCCGGATTTCGACGTGGCGATCCTGGGCGAAGGCGAACAGACCGTCGTGGAAGTACTGAACGCACTGGACACCGGAAGGAAGTTTGAGGGGATCGACGGGATTGCCTATCGAGACACCGGGAAAGTCGTCCTGACGTCTCCCAGAAAACTGATCCGGGACTTGGATTCTCTACCTTTCCCCCACACCAGTGCCCCTCACAGCCTGAAGGATTATGACCGATACCCTCTCACCGCCTTTAAGTATATTTTCGCCGTTCGAGGCTGTCCCTACGACTGCTTTTTCTGCGGGTCGCGGGGGATTTGGAGTCGAACCGTCCGATATCGCTCAGCAGAAAACGTCGCAGCGGAACTGCGGGCCCTCCAGGCGAAAGGGCTGCGGTTCGTACATTTCGACGACGACACGTTCGGAGTCAAGCCCTCCTATATCAAAGACTTATGTGAAGCTATCACCGAAAGCTGCCCCAAGCTCAACTGGAGTTGCGAGATGCACGTCCGCCTGGTCAACGAGCAGACGATCTCGATGATGAAGCGGGCTGGGTGCTTCATGATCCAGATAGGGATCGAGTCGGGCAGCAACGAAATCCTCCAGGTGATGCGAAAGGGCTTCACCATCGAAGAGGCCTTCGAGGCCTGTCGTATCATCAGGCGCCACCACATCCGTCTCCAGACGTTTTTTATGGTCGGGTTTCCACAGGAAACCGAGTTGACGCTGGCGGCGACGGTTTCGGCGATGAAACGAATCGCCAGTAACCGGGTGATGTACAGCATCTTCACGCCCTACCCGGGCACGGAAGCCTACGACCTGTGCCTCGAAAACGGGCTGATCGCCGAAGGAACCAACCCCTCGCTCTACTTCCACCAGAACCCGGAAAACTGTTTCTGCCTCCACATATCACCGGGGCGTTTCCGAGAACTTCTCACCGACGTGGAACGGACCGTGGACCGCCGCAATGCACTCCAGCGGGCGAAGGAAATTTTCTCGTTGTACACAGTGCGACGAATCGGTGAACTCGGGGCCCGCCAGGCCCTCCGTAAAGGCTGGAACGTCCTGCGGGGGAAATAGAGCAGTTTATGATCGAGCCTACCCGCGTCGTCGTGCTAGAACATATTAAAGTTGAGTAGGTGTACCTCATGTGGATATCCGTCATCTCAAACTTTATGTACTCTTAATATTGAATTTCGCAAGGGAGGGGATATGCTTGTCGGCGAAGTGAGAGAATTGTTACCGCATGGCTGGTTTCGCCTTTGTGTCTGGGCGAGCGGGAAGCCGTGCTATACACCAAGAGGAGACCGTGATGTCCGGTAAACAAAGTATCGGTATCGAGAAAACGCTGCACCAAAAGGACGCTTTTGTGCAGTCCGTTCACTACATTTCCACCAGCAAACCAACCCTGCTGCAAACGATTACCATCGGTGATCGTGTCACGGTTGGAAGTTACAGCAAGACTGCTATTTGGGTTTCCGAAGACAATGGAAAAGCCTGGGCTGAGAAGGGCGAGTGGAGTTCCCTGGTCGAACAAATTGACGAGCGGACGATCAGAAAGGGAGCACCATGCTACTATCTCGATGCGGAGCATGGGATTTTGATCGAGTTCTACGGGATGTTTGAAGAAGGCCCGGAAGGCGATTACACCGACTTCGGCCCGGATCAGGAAGGCGTCCCTTTGCAGGCTCGGACGGGGAGGCTGTTTTACCGATTTTCGCGCGATGAAGGCGAAACCTGGGGCCCGGTGAAACAGCTCATTCAGAAAGGCGCCGAGTACGATGAAGTGCACTGGGGCGATGGGATGTATTACGGCCGGAAT
>SDBV01011053.1_pt1 | contig 11751 bp, 8 predicted proteins | sample 2277081 | NCBI WGS metagenome assembly SDBV01 (sample SAMN10402039, study PRJNA504765) | marine sediment metagenome | isolation source: marine sediment core GS10_PC15, 223 cmbsf | place: Arctic Ocean: Southern Knipovich Ridge | collected 2010
CTCCCTCTTCTCCCGCGTTTCTCTCCTCTCTCACCACAACAGTCGGAAAGATGGGTATGATCGGGATCGCTAGCGGCTCCATCTTTGTTGCAGGGACACTTTTAGCATTTCCATTCCTATACTGCCACAAGAGCAAAATTCTTGAGAGAAACAAACAAGGGACAATTCTTGAGAGAAACAAACAAGAACTGGAAGCTAGTTTAAAAAATGCTCTAAACAAATTTAGTGAAATGCAGCGGCAAGGAAAGGTCTCTCAGGGATGGACTTTGCTCCACTACTACGCATCCAACCTCTATCTCGAAGGGATCAATGCCCTTCTTGATAACGCAGAGCAATCACCCCTTCTCATCCATTCCAACAACGCTGATGAGAGTGATGGTGATCTCCCTTTCAAGGTGTTTGCAAGGGCGCTTCTTGTGGAAATCGCTAGGGATTATACGACCACTAAAAAAGATCACGTTAGGGAGATACCCACGGAAAAAATAAAGGTGGCAAGGCGTCTCTCGAGTGGGGTAGCAGATATAAGGAGTCAGCTAACTGTTATAAGTGCAGATAATGAGGAAGCCTGGGAGGCTCTTTGTAGTCGAATTGAGGGGAATGATTAGGCGAAGGGGGTCCTGGGTAGGGCTTGGAGGGTGAGGGGATCGCCTCCTCGCTCTTGGAAGAGGGGATAGGCGAGGCCGGCGATCATGGCGGCGTTGTCTAAAGAGAGTCCTTTTGGAGGCCAGTAGAGAGGGAGAGAAGAAGCTGCTCCAAGGATTTGACGGAGGGCTTTGTTTTGGGTGACTCCGCCTCCTAACAAGATGCTTTTACAAGAAAAATCTTTCGCAGCGAGAAGGGTTTTGTGGACGAGGTCCTCAAAAGCGACCCTTTGGAAGCTTGCGGCTAAATCCTGGATTTCCGTTCTGCCCAGAAGAAGCGGACTCCCTTTTACCGCATTTTGCCCTTTTGCCTGGTAGAAAACCCCGGTTTTTAGACCACTAAAGGAGAAGTCGTAGGGGCGATTTTTGATTCTCCCTGCTTTTAGGGGATACCGGTTAGGGTCTCCCAGGGAAGCGAGCCTTTCGATTTCAGGACCTCCAGGATAGGGGAGGCCGAGGAGTTTTGCCGCTTTGTCAAATGCCTCTCCGATCGCATCGTCTTGGGTTTGTCCGATCAGTTGGTACTTTCCCACCCCTTCTACTTTGAGTAAAGAGGTGTGGCCGCCAGAGATGACAACTCCAAGAGCTGGGAGAGGGACCTCTTGCTCCATCATGGAGGCGTAGAGGTGGGCCTCTAGGTGGTTAACTCCGATAAAGGGCTTCCCAGTTGAGAGGGCAAGCCCCTTGATGAAATGGAGTCCGACCATAATAGCACCGATCAGCCCTGGGGCATGAGCTACAGCCAGGAGATCGATCTCGTCAATTCCGATCCCGGCCTCTTCGAGCGCTTTCTCGTAGATCTCTTCGATCACTTCGACATGTTGGCGAGAGGCGAGCTCTGGGACGACACCCCCATAAGAGGCGTGGATCTCCTCTTGCGAGGCAACGACATTGGACAAGATCTCTTTCCCAGAGCGGACAACCGCACACCCCGTCTCATCACAAGTACTTTCTATCCCAAGAACTAACATGTGAACAGTTTACTCCTATCCCCTCTTTCCCTACAACACCCCAACAACAAGGGATGAGCTACCTGGCTCAAGTCCTCTGTGGGATAATTTATTTTTTTTGTGCACGCACACGAGTACGATCACGAGTTTGGTGGTTTAAGAGAGGAGGGAGCGGATGGTCTCTTTGAGGGGGATATGAGAGAGGATCTGCTCGAGGGAGGGGCGGAAGCGGTAGGTCCAGTTGGTGTCGAGGATTTTGCCTGGGATGTTGATCCGTTCATGGTTGGGATTCTCAGCGACAAGTTCTGGAAAAAGGGCGAGGTACTCTTGGAGGAGGTTGATGTGGAAGAGGCTGGTGGAATGGTGACAGTCGTGGAGGATCTGTTTGTGGTGTTCTTGCGTTAGGAAAGGGGTGTAGGGCCACTTTTTGAAATCGGAGAAGATTTTGGCCTCTTTGGGGTAGTGGCGCCACCAGAGTTGGAGTGTGTCTGAGTCGTGGGTGGAGACGGTGGACATGGTCATGGGAGGGTAGTCTTCTGGAGGGATAAAGGAGCCGTCCTCTTCCCATTTTCTTTCCCAGCGCATCATCTTTGTCCCACAGATGCCGAGTTCGTAGAGACACTCTTTCACCGACTGGGGGACGAGCCCTAAATCTTCTCCAATGGGGAGTATGGGAGCGGTTTGCAGCATCATCTCCATCAGCTTTCGGCCAAAAGGGATCCACTCTTCTTCCTGAGAGGGGAGGAAGGTCCCCTCTTTGGCTGGCTTCCCGAGGGGGATCGACCATATCCGGAAAAATCCGACGATATGGTCGATCCGGTAGAGGTGGTAGAGGGAAGAGCAGTAGGTAAGTCTCTCTTTCCACCAAGAGTAGTCTTCTCTTTCCAACTGTTCCCAATCGTAGACGGGGAAACCCCAGTACTGCCCATTTTTTGTATACATATCGGGAGGAGCACCTGCGGCTCTGTCCACCAGGAAGTAGTGGCGGTATCTCCATACATCTGCGCTGTCTCGGCTGATCAGGATCGGGATATCTCCTTTTATGTAGATCCCTTTGGCCTCAGCTTCCTCTTTCACCTGAGAGAGCTGTTGGAAGCAGAGAAATTGGATGAAGGAGTGGAATTTGCAACTCTCCTGGTGCTCCTCAAGTAGTTGGATATAGGTGTTTTCAGAGGGGCTTTTCAGAGGGGTTGGCCACTTTTCCCAGCTTTTCCAAAATTGCTTCTCTTTAATCGCTTTGAAAAGGGCGTATGGTTCGAGCCAAGAGCGGTTTTGGATGAGGAAGTTTTGGTAGGCAGAAGTAGTCTCGAACGAAGAGAAAGCCATGGGGACATACTCTCGAAGGAGAGCCATTTTTAGTTCTCTTACGATGTGGTATTTGATTCTTAGTGTTCGATTCCAGTAGCGGATTTTTTCGAGTCTTTCTGCAAAGTTGGGAAGATTCTCGATGCCAGGAAGGGCGTGGGTGCTGAGGTGAATAGGGTTTAAGGCAAAGGCGGAAAGGGAGTTATATGGGCTTGTGTCTAGGCCAGTATCATTTAAGGGTAAGAGTTGGATGACATCAAACCCGACTTCTTTGCACCACTTCACAAGAGGAAGGAGATCGAGATACTCCCCAACCCCACAACTTTTTTCCGAATGGAGCGAGAAAAGAGGGACACAGATGCCGTGGTGGTTCTGCACTCCGATCTTCTTCCACTGCTTCTCAGCTGGGGTTTTGAAAAGTTCTTCTTCTAGGCTCATGGCTTTAACCCAAACATTCCTGAAGATTTTTGGGAAGACTCTTCTTCAATTTGTGGGATGGTCCCATTGGCGATCGCCTTTTTCCAGGCAATTGCGTGGGCTAAGAAAAGTTGGAGAAATTCCGAGAACTTTTCCCCTGTAAGAAAGGCTAAAGGGAGAAATTGGAAGAGGATAAGCTCATCATTTTTCTCACTATAAGCCAGAGTCCCTCTTGGGGTTTTCCCCGTTCCGTTTGCAAGCAAAGCCTGTTGAAAGATCTGTTCCCGAAAGACCCCAGGAGTGAGTCTTCCAAGAGTTGCTCCTACCAAAATTTGGTCTGCATTAAAGTCGAGGTCGATTTGGATCGAGATCTCATTTTGAGGGAACTCGATGAGACACGACTGGTGAGAGTCGGGGCGGAGTTCTATTCCCATTACCTTTCCTAATTCGCGGATCAAATTTTCGAATGGTTGCATCAGTTACGCCTCCTCATCCTCTTCTTCTAACCTCTCCTCTAGTTCTTCTAAAGTTTCAAGAATCACAAGGAGGAGATTTTGCCTGTGACGCATCGATTGATACAACCGGGGAGAGAGTTGCCGGATTGCATCGCGGTATTGACTGAATACGATCATCTTTTCCAGATCATCTAGAAGGCGGAATTTCTTTGCTTGCTTGAGCAATTTCATCACGGATGGGTACCGCTCTTCCACAAGACGGATAAACTCCTTTGCCAGAAGTTCAAAGGTGAGCTCTTCTGGGACATCGAGATCATATAAGCTGTACTGAGACTTGATCAAACGCATTCTGGAGCGGAAAAAGAGGTAGACCCAGAGGATCGACTGGAGATTGCGGATTTCGGTCATGAGGCGCATGAGCTCGGCTTGTTGGATCGAAGGCCCTTTCGATTTGAGGTCGTAGGCCATCCCTTTCAACAAAAAAGCGACGAGGAGTTTGAGCGAATCAAAAGAGTACTGCTTAGAGAGTTCACTAAAGAGGGTGTTGTGATCACGAGGATTCCCGGTAATGTCTCGATAGAGGTTGCGCAGCTCTGTAGGGCTCTGGCCAATCCCTTTTTGGTAAAAGTTCTTTGCTACGGCATCGACATTTCGTCCGGCAATGACCTCCCTCCCTTTGAGCTCATTGAGAAGAGTCCTCGCTTTTCGGACATTCTCTTTTGTCTCCCCTTCGGTCGATTTTTCGAGGTATTCCATCGCCTCGTCGACAAGAGTTGGGTCTTCAAAAGCTTCTGTTGCACGATTTAAGATCTCTTCAGGGGTTTGTCCAGGTTTCAGAGTGTTTCTAAGGTCGCGGAGTTTATCGGAAGGGAGTTCAGGGTTACGCCTATTATAGTTTTTCGCGAGGTCTTCTTCTGTTTTGGCCTCAACTTCTGTGATTTTTTGCTCTGGTTGGAGTACCTGCTTCCGACGGCTTTCAAGAGAGCGGAATTTGTCGTGTCTCCCTTCCTCTCTTTCTGCTGCTTCCGGATTAAAACCCCTCTCGACATCTTCGACGAAGCGGGATTTTGAGGCCTCTTGTTTTGCAAAGAGTTGGCGAGAATCTTTTTGGGCAGCGCGCTGCTGAATCGCGGCTAAGTTGACCGGAATCGGATCTGTCATTCCCTCTCCTTCATGATGACGTTAACTCAATTGTACCCTTCCTAGCGGTTGTATCCGAATTTCTGGCAGAACCTCCTGATACGAGATGACAGAGACGTCGGGATATTCGGTTTCGATCAGTTTACGGGCAAAGCGGCGGACATCGATTGCCGTGAGCATAACAGGAGGTTGCCCTCCTGGAGGTGTGGGGACAATCGTATTCCGCATCGCCTTCAGGATTAAGTTGACCGAGTCGGGGTCAAGAGCCAAATAGGAGCCGGCAGAAGTCTGTTTGATCGCACCACGCACCATCTCCTCGATCTCAGGATCAAGCAAGTAGACTGAGAGGGTTGATTGCCCTTGTGCGTATTTGTTACTGATGTATCTTTTCAGAGAGGCCCGGACATATTCGGTCAGCAATACGGTGTCCTTCTCTGTTTGGGCCCATTCACTCAAAGCCTCCATGATGGTTCGGAGGTCTTTGATCGAAACCTGCTCTTGAACCAGCCGTTTGAAGATCTCGGTGAGCTTCTGGAGGGGAATGAGGCGGGTGACCTCTTTGACGAGGTCGGGGAAGGAGCGCTCCATGAATTCGAGCATTGAGCGGACCTCTTGGATCCCTAAAAATTCTGCTCCATTGGTTCGGAAGAAATAGGAGAGGTGGAGGATCATCACCTCGACAGGTGTCCAAAACTTGATTCCAGCTCGGTCCATCACTTCCTGGTACTTTTTTTCCACCCACAAGGAGGGGAGACCTGCTACATTCTTATAGGAGATGTAGGGGAGATTGTATCGTCGCAAATTCTCCTCGAGTTCATTGGTCAGGAGATACCCTTCAGGAATCTTTCCACGAACGACGGGAACTTCATTGAGGAGGATCGTATATTCATCCCCCTCTAGAGAGGGAGAGTCGGTCCGTACGTGGACACCTGGGTAGCGGATTCCTAGATCTTGGTAGAGGGCTTGGCGCATCTTTGGGATCAACTCCTCTACAAGACTTGGGACTCCCTTCGCCTTTTGAGCCAGTTTGCTCAAACCCTCTCCCAATTCCAAGATCACAGGGAGAGTAAGAGCGAATTCTTCGGCGCCTCCCCCTATAATCACATGTCCTTCAATATCGGTCTCAATAGCTCCAGGGGCGCCTGCTGCAGCTCGAGCTGCCTCTTTTTTCTTCTTACGCCATACACCGATCCCTGCAAGGGCCAAAACTGTAGCAAGAAGGGAGAAGGTCCATAGGGGAAACCCTTTGAAAAAGCCCAATCCTAGAGTGGCAAAAGCGGCGAGCAAAAGGGCTCTTGGCTCTCTTAATAGCTGGGAGGAGATCTCTTGCCCTAAGTTGGCATCTTTTCTTTCGCTTGAAACGCGAGTTGTGACAAGAGCGGCGGTAAGAGAGATCAAAAGGGAGGGGATTTGGGAGACAAGACCATCCCCGATCGAGAGGAGGGTGTAGACCTTGGCAGACTGTTTCAAGGTCATCCCATGCATGGCTACCCCAATGATTAACCCCCCTATAATATTGATGAAGGCGATGATCATCCCTGCGATTACATCCCCTTTGACGAATTTCATCGCCCCGTCCATCGCTCCATAGAGTTCACTCTCTTTTTGGATCAGGTTTCTTTTCTCTCGGGCCTGGTTGGCATCGATCGATCCAGCACGGAGGTCGGCATCAATCGCCATCTGTTTACCGGGCATCGCATCCAAGCGGAATCGGGCTGCCACTTCAGCTACCCGCTCAGCCCCTTTAGTCACTACGATGAACTGGACGATGGTGATGATCAGGAATATTACAAGACCCACAACGTAGTTTCCCCCCACGACGAAATCTCCAAATGCTTGGATAATTTCTCCCGCGTAGGCATGGAGGAGAATTTGTCTTGTCGAGGAGATGTTTACCCCAAGACGGAAAAGGGTCGTGACAAGGAGCATAGAAGGAAACATCGAGAGGTGGATAGCACTCGGGATGTAGAGAGAGACCATCAAAAGAGCGACAGCAGCAGTCAGGTTAAAGGTGATCAGAAGGTCGATGACAGGTGGAGGGACAGGGAGAACGATCATCACGACTACGGCGATGATCCATGCAGCCAAGATAAAATCACTCGACTGGTTGATAGCAGTTACGACGCCGCCTCCGCCAAAAAGATTCCTAAGGATATTGAGCAGTTTGTTCATATGTTATTCAGTTTCCTTTACCCTCAGGGACGCTACGTAGAGGAGAATTTCCCCAACGGCGTCATATGTCGACTCGGGAACAAACTTGTTCACCTCGCCTTCATCAAGCAATTGGTGTGCTAGAGGGACGTTACGCATAATTGGGATTTGAAGAGTTTCAGCGACGGCAATAATAGCCAGAGCCCGTTTTTCTGTCCCCATTTCTATGATCCATGGGGCTTTATACTTTTCTGGTTCGTATCCAATGGCTACTGCCACATCATAGGGATTTGTCACAACGGCTTTAGCCCGCTTGATGTTTCTGCTTCCTTCGTCATACGCAATTTCTTGCGCTAGTTGTCGTCTTTTTCCCTTAATTTCCGGATGCCCCTCTGTATCCTTATATTCTTGTTTTACCTCAAACTTTTCCATTTTCATTTCTTTGGCAAAGTTGTACTTCTGATACATGAGATCAAAGACAGCAATCAAGATAAAATAGACCCCAATCCATACAACGACTTTGTAGAGGATCTTCTTAAAAACGATCAAGCTCACTGCAGGAGGGAGAGCTACAGTTGCAATAATATCGTCAAGACTATTTTTCACAGCAAGATAGATCAAAATTGCAGCCCCAAAGATTTTCAGAATCGACTTAATCAGTTCGACAACGGTCTTCATCTTGAATTTTTGCTTCAGATTCTCTACCGGATTGAACTTTTTGATATTCGGCTTGAAGACCTCAACAGCGAAGGTGGGTCCCACAACGAGAAAGCCTACAAGAGTTCCGACGGCAGAGACAACGACCAGAATAGGCAGGGATGCCATGACAATGACCATGATCATATCTTTTAAGATAAACGGCATGACCTGGACGATGTCGACTCTCCCTCCCATCTTAAACAGATTGACCATGAATCCAACGATTTTATCGTAGAGATATCCGCCAAGCCATAAAGTGAGCGCAACGGCGGTGATAAAGGTGAAGGCAGAGGGAAAATCTTGAGATTTCGCGACCTGTCCTTTTTTTCGGGCATCTTTCAGCTTTTTCGGGGTCGCCTTTTCACTTTTCTCTGCCATACCCCCGGAGTATATGAAAGGCAGTAGTATGGGTAAATAGCAATTTCGACTTGAGTTTTTCAGCAATCCCAGGGTATAATGTTGGGTTATGTCTAAGCTTACTTGTGGGATTGTGGGGCTTCCAAATGTGGGGAAGTCCTCTCTGTTTAATGCCTTGACCAAGGCGGGGGCTGCCTCTTCAAACTACCCCTTCTGCACAATTGACCCAAATATTGGAGTCGTCGATGTGGCAGATCCAAGGCTAGGGGTTTTATCGGATCTATCCAATAGTAAGCAGATCATCCACGCCTCCATGCAATTTGTTGATATCGCTGGCCTTGTAAAAGGAGCCTCTCAAGGAGAAGGACTTGGGAATCAGTTTCTTGCCCATATCCAGGAGACGGATGCGATTCTCCACGTTGTCAGGTGTTTTGAAAACGATGAGGTGATCCATGTAGGAGGGAAGATCGATCCAATCGAGGATATTGAGACGGTCCAGCTCGAGCTGATTCTCTCCGATTTGCAAACAGCCCAAAACACTCATGGGAAACTCCAGAAACAAGCGAAAGGGCGCAAAGAGCTCCTCCCGACTGTGGCGGCGTTGGAAAAAGTCATCAGCCATCTCGACCAAGACTTGTCTCTACGTACCCTCTCCTTTACAGATGAAGAGGATGAGTTCCTCCATCCTTACCCCTTTCTGACTCAAAAGAAGGTCCTCTACGCAGCCAATGTGTCTGAAGAGGATCTACCCGAGATGGACAACCCTTACATAAAACAAGTGGAAGAGTTTGCGAAGAAAGAGGGAACTTTCTGTGTTCCGTTTTGTGCCAAATTGGAAGCGGAAATCGCCGATCTTGAGCCTGGAGAGCAGCAAGAATTTTTAGAAAGTGTAGGTCTTGAGGAAACAGGCCTCAATCGGTTGATCCACGCCTCTTTTGAGATATTGGGGTTGATCTCCTTCCTTACAACTGGTGAGAAAGAGACCCGTGCTTGGACCATCCCCAAGGGGGTAACAGCTGCTGAAGCGGCGGGTAAGATCCATACCGATATCCAAAAGGGATTCATCCGTGCAGAAGTGGTCGCTTTTGAGGATATGGTGCACTACAAAGGGCGCAATGGTGTCCGCGAAGCTGGAAAACTCCGGGCTGAAGGGCGCGACTACATCGTCCAAGATGGCGACGTCATCCTCTTCCTCCACAATTAAGACTCTTGCGAAAGATCCATTCTTCGTATTATTTTTATAACCACAGAGATCGAAAGAGAGGTACTAATTGGGAGGTATGAGGTTAGGTAAGAGTTGGAAAGAGTTTGAGGTAGGGGACTCTTTGATCTCTCTTCGTAGAGGTAGGGGAGGGGTTGTTGCGATCCGTGGTGATGATGAGTATGCCATCCAAAAGGGGCTAGGAGTGGCGCATGGGATTGACAGGCTGTTGCAGATGCTCCTTACCCGGGTTTTTGCCAAAGGGAAAATCACCGAGTACTTTTTCGATACAGAGGAGGCCTTCGCGTTTGATTATCTGGCTAGGAAGATGGATCTTGCTGGAGAAGTGGAAGTCGATTTGCAAAATGTCACCCCCGAGGCGAAAAAGTGGGCTGGGGCGTATTGTGAGGGGGTGAATTTTGTACTCGAAAAAAAAGGAGCTCCCCTTTTAGCAAAGCTAGGACGAGTCCCTAAAGACCCTTGGACAGTCGTTGACATCCTCAATTTGATCAAAATGCAGATGTATTTTGGGCTTGGCCAAGTGCAGGAGAGGGTGGAGCGGTTGATCGTAAGAGCGATACGTGAGGGGGTTTCACTTGAGAAACTCCAAAAATTGTTCACTCCTTATCTCGACAAAATTCCTGAAGAGACCATAGAGCTGATCCGAAAGGCTCATCTTGAGTTTCCCTATCTAGATGCCCAGATCGAATTCGAGCCCGGTTTCAGTAACAATTGGGTGGTTTCTGGGGAGAAATCTGCGAGTGGAACCCCTCTTGTTTGTCACGATCCCCATCTGCAGATCAACCGTCTGCCTTCCATTTGGTATGAGGCGATGATGCGAGTAGGGGGTCACTTCCAAATGGGAATCTCAATGCCAGGGATCCCGGGGCTCATCATGGGAAGATCGGAATCGATTGCTGCAAATTTTACGTATGGGATGATGGACACGGTAGATTTTTTCTTCGAGGAGATCCGTGATGGGTGTTGCAGGAGAGAAGAGTTGTGGGTTCCTATAACCTGCCGTCAAGAGGTTTTGCACCGGAAGAAAAGGGGGGAGACCATCCTGTATTTTTACGAGACTGATACGGGCGTTCTTGAACGAGAAGATCCTTTAAATCCAAAGATTGAGGATGGACTCTACCTCTCTCATGCCTGGTCGGGATATAAGAGAAGTGCGTCTCCGAATATAAACGGACTTTCCGCTCTTTTTTCTTGTCAAACAGTGCATGAGGCAAGAGAAAGGATCCAGATGATCACCATTCCTGGCAACTGGCTTCTGGCTGATCTCAAAGGGAATATCGCCTACCAGCAATCGGGTCGTCTTCCCAAAAGAACTGAGACTACTCTCTTCCCCCTCCCTGCATGGGAAAAAAAGAACCATTGGGATGGTTATGTTCCTGGTGGAGAGCTTGGCTATGAGATCAACCCAGAAAGAGGGTTTCTCTCTAGCGCAAATGATGACAAAAATGGTCTTGGGAAGTACATCGCGATTACAACCCCTTTTGCCTCCTACCGAAACGATCGGATCGTTACCCTCCTTTCTGAAGAGAAAAAATATACGTTAAAGGAGATGGAGAAAATCCAAACTGATGTGGTCTCTTACCAAGCAAAAGCCTTCTTGGAACAGCTTCTCCCTCTCCTTCCAGACACAAAAGAAGGTGAAATTCTGAAGAAATGGGGAGGGGAGTACTCGCTTGACTCTCAAGGAGCCGTCTTGTTCGAAGCCTTCTACCGGAACCTCCAAAAAGAGGTATTTGGAAGGATGTTTGGGCAAGAGGCATGGCGTCAAATCGCTACTCGCCATAGCCTTCTCATATTTATTCATGGTCATTTTGACCGAGCTCTTTTATCAGACGATCCAATCTGGTACGGGCAGGAGGGGAAAGAGGCGACTTGGAAAAGGATCCTTCTAGCTACCTTAGATTCCTTCTCAGAAGTGCCTGTTCCCACATGGGGAGGGGAGAACCAGTTTACGATGCATCATCTTTTCTTTGATGGGAGACTTCCCAAATGGGTAGGAGTAGATCGGGGACCTCTCTCTGCCACCGGCTCTCGCGCCACCATCTCTGCGATCCAAATCTTCCATGAGCATGAGCGAGAGGTAACTACTGGCCCCTCCTACCGTTTCCTCTCCGATCTCGGTACTTCCACCGCTCTCACCTCTCTTCCTGGAGGTCCCTCCGAAAACCCCTTCTCTTCTCTTTACGACCACGATCTTCCCCTCTGGCTCGCAGGATTGTACAAGGAGATCGAGGCCTAGACGTAAGTCCTTAAAAAGTCATGGCAAAGGTGTATCGTGGTAGCGAACGCGTACGAGTTGTGCAAGATCAGGTGGCTTCCCTTGAAACGATGCCAAAGAATACTCCCAAAAACTCAAACCAAGCCTGAAGCATGTTTTCTTGATGCTAGCAAGCCCATCTCTGAATTTTCTCCCT
>SDBV01011054.1_pt1 | contig 11749 bp, 9 predicted proteins | sample 2277081 | NCBI WGS metagenome assembly SDBV01 (sample SAMN10402039, study PRJNA504765) | marine sediment metagenome | isolation source: marine sediment core GS10_PC15, 223 cmbsf | place: Arctic Ocean: Southern Knipovich Ridge | collected 2010
GCCCCAATTCCCCCAAGGTTTTGCTGTCCCTGGCATACTCCACTGGGATTACCTCCTGATAAATCAGTAAAAACTAAAGAAAAAGTATAGTTGTAGAAACCATTGAAATAATAAGAGCTACCTGTTTTGCCCACTTGGAATGGAAGCTGCGTGCCGTTTTTAGTAAAATGATTGATAATGGGAGTCTCTACATTTTCACCCGCACCTATGCTAAATTCAGCCTGTTTTGAGATTTGCCCGGATGCGTCAAACACTGACATAACCGTTCGTTTGTCCGTATTGTTATAGGATTGCATTACAAAAAAATTACCATCCAATGCCAGACTAAGAGGGTAGGTAGCGCCCTGAATGGATACCGGATCAATCATTTGGCCGGTATCATTGATGGCAACCAGGTAGGCCTCCTGATTAAGATCACCCATGCAAACAAAATAGTACTGCCCATTATTTTCAAGTAGTTGCTTTACCGGATGTACAAAATCGTTAGCAAGAGAGGAAGTGCTCTCCACAGCACCATTCAGGTCTGTTTTAATAAGATAAACACCGGTAAATATTGATCCTTCAATTCTTCTTTCCGATAAAATCAGGAAACCATCATCCTTTGTTTGAACAATATCCAGTGGATAATACACTTCGCCGAACCGGTCGTCATCGTATATCCTGGTAAATGTCTTGTTAGGCGCTATATCGTTGTTATTTATGTCACATCCGATGACAAACATCAAAAGACTGATAAATGAGGCTATTCTGATCATCTGTTTGCTAGTTAAATGCATCGAAATTTTTACCAATAAATTTTAGCGGAAACACAAAACTCAAATTGGCAGTCAAATACCGGAGTTTCATATCATCAATAGCTTCCCCAATACCAGTAAGTTGATTTTCACTATAGCGGGTCTCAGTATTTGTAATATTGTTGAGGCCGTAATGGTATCGCATATCAAAAATAATCCTGATATTTCCCGGGTCGTAGCTCACCCCAATCATCCCGGTTATCCCCAGCGATGATTTGATAAACTGATCGGTGATACCAATTGTGATGAGATCATCGGTAAAAGGTCCGCTACCACCCGATGCCTTGTCTGTTCCTGATTTTTCGATGGTCCTGCTGGCATTCAGTAGCAGGTCATAATAGCCTCCGGCACCAATAAATGGCCGAATGATTCCGCGCATCAGGTCATATTTTACTGATAGCGGGAATTGAAGATAATTCAATCGGGTACTATGCAGATAGCTGATATCCAGCGTGTTTACAGGGTCTTCTATATCTGACCACGACGATTGGGTTTTGTATTCAAACATAAGCGATGCATATCCTGGTTCCAGTGATATCGAGAATCCCTTCGTATAGAAAGTAAAAACCAGTGCTGCCTGGCCTCCGAGGTGTTTGAATCCGTCATATGTTTTCAACGTTCTACTTGCAGGAAAATTGAGCGGTTCAATGGCTGAATATGATTGGGTTGGATCCGCTTTACTGAAATTTATCCCTCCTTTGAAACCCATATACCACTGGGTCTGTAAAAACGGATCGCCATTAGAACGTGCACCCTGTCTCCGGTTCTGCTGCGCTTGTACTCCCATTGCAGTGAGTATCAAATAGATAGTGAGTAATATTTTCATCATTTTACTATTGAACTATAATAAGTTTACCCGAACTTTTAACAGGCCCTGCCTCAAAATTATAAATATATGTACCAGATGGAAGATCACTGATATCTTCCTGAACCTGGTGCATTCCATACATATTTGAAGTGTTGATTACTTTTTTAAGAACCCTGCCATTAATGTCCGTTATGTTAAGGCGCACTTGCGTATAGGCATTTACATAATATGTGAAATTTACATGCCTTGATGCCGGATTGGGATAACAAGGTTTGATGTAATACCTTTTGCCTCTAAAATCATCGATCGAAGTAATTGTATTTTGTCCGATAATCGGCAGCGGTTGGTAGTTACCACCCGCATCATCGGGCCCATCATGAAAATTTCCAAACAGAATATCATTCTTTATAACAGGTATGTCCACTTCGAACCAATCTTTCAAAATTGCCGTATAAACCTGTCGAAAATCGTATTGCATAGCTACGTTACTTTCAGATAAATCGGGAGGCATTCCAATGACTCCCGGATTTGCGTATTTTCCAAAAATAAACATTGGGGCTCCCGTACCATGATCTGTTCCATAACTTCCGTTTGAAGCAATTCTTCTTCCAAACTCAGAAGTAGTAATTGTAAGGACCCTGTCCTCAATTCCCCGATCCTGAAGATCTTTTTGAAAGGCCTTCATCGCTGTTGATATATGATACATTTGTGCAGCATGTACCCCCATGGTCGGGTCAGATGATTCCACCTGTTTGGCATGCGTATCAAAACCGCCAATCCTGAGCAGGAATACTTTCGTTTTCACACCCTGGCCGGCACCTCCCCCAGCCAGTAACCGCGAAATTAGTTGTAGCTGACCCGATAGCGGGTTTCTTTTACTACCGTTAGGCGCATTAAACGGATAGTTTTCAGGGTAAGTTATCGAGCTTTCCGATGAAGCTTCCCACACCTGACGTAACCGGCCTGCATAATCTTCCGTTTTATCCTCCAGGCCGAGAATCCAGTCCATTTCTTTTCCATAGGGGGTGTTATTGAGGTATACGGGTGGTTTTCCCCTGGAATCAACTCCCTCGTCAACAAATCCTTCAAGATTATCAATCAGGTCTGCGAATTGTTGTGGATTCCCTCCCAGTGAAATGGAAGCCGGTATATTACCTTCCTGATGAAATATGAGTGATACATCACTGCCAAGTTCAATTGCCAGCGGATCCTGCATGTCCTGGTTCGGAAAGTCATCGGGATATGTTTGCGGTTTAAAGGATTGCTGTAAATAGCGCCCAATCCATCCCGAGGAGTAATAATCACTGTACCCCCCTCCCATAAACCAGATATCCCTGCCACGAAAGTGTGAGCCATTATTGTTTTTATAGGATACACCCTGCACAATACCCAACCTTCCGGTATCATACAGGTCTTTCATAGCCCCCATATCCGGGTGAAGACCTACTTGTGAAGCAGGTGGTAGAGTACCGTCAAGTGGTATCAGGCTACGGTTATTATCCTTCCTGGGAATAGCAATATTAGCCCTTCGACTATAATAATGATCATATTCAACAATGGGGATTACACTATTGAGACCATCATTTCCACCGTGCATTTGCAGGATCACAAGCACCCGGTCATTTGTGCTTTGCTCAGCCAGCATAGCCATTTTGCTTTCTTTACCCAATAAATTGAGTGAAATACCACCCAGGGAAATGGTTGAACCAGCCAATACACTGCTACGTATAAAATCTCTTCTGCGCATATTACATCAATTGAAATTCCGGTGACTGCATCAAAGCATTTATCAATTTATCTAATTGTGTTTTTACAACCTCCAGTTCTACCTCCACATTCCATCGATTGGTCCATTCACCTTCGGGATTAGCATCAATTTTTGGTTCGTAAAGGAATGACTGAAGGAAATAATTCAGTCGATCAGAAGTGATTCCTGAATCTTCATCAGCGCCTGCATCGAAAGTTAAATTATGATGCAGAGGCAACAAATAACCAGCATAGGCCATTATTAATTCTTGTGCGTTCTCCCCTATCTCATTGCTGAAATTGGCCCTCGAATATTCAAGCAAATCCACCCCGGGCATTCCCGGGTCCATCAGGTTCATATGGTTGATAATGTATTGTATAAAACTATAGCGCTGGGTCAGGTAATTTGATGAAATCCAGTTCCGGTTGTAAGCAGGAAATTGATGATAAGCCGTATATCCTGCCACTTCAAAAGGCTCATAATAATTCATCCCCATGCTTTGCATCGCAGACCGGAGTTGCCCTGCCTGGTTATAAAAATCTTCAACTTCTGTCTGGCTGTCGGGTAGCGAAATATTAAAGAAACGCATGGTAGCAGTTACCAAATCCAGCGGAGAACGAATAATGCCTCCATATTTGTCATCGCCTGCCCCGGTGGCAGCATCATAAAAGTGTTCACTCTGCAATAGTTCCTGAACAACCGGTTGCAACTTGTAACCGCCATCGACAAATGTTTTCGCCATTGTATTAATAATGGTGTTATTGATCTCTTCTGTTATTTCATGATATACATAAAATCGATAGATCCTCCGCGCCAGGTAACGTCCGGCTTCCTGCTGTGCATAGATCATTTCAATCAATTGATCCAACTCATCAAGTGTGCTTTCAGAGGTTGCCTGCCCCTCTGACAATAGAAGAGGATCAGGCTGAACTACCACGTTGGTTAACCGGTTGCTGAACTGCTTAGGATCATTGTCGTGAGCCGACGGTGAAACTATGCCCGCAGGTAAATTCGTCTCTACATCGATGTTGTTAAAATCCAAATCAAGTTTATATCCTGATAGTACCTTTGCAGCTGCCTGTACATCATCCTCAGTATAATTTACATAATCACCTGACGGAAGGTCCGAAGGCGAGGTGCCCTCTAATCCACGACCGAGTGTATATAACTCCATCAACTCGCGCCCATAGTTCTCATTAGGGCTTCCTTTTACATTTTGGCTGCCATCAAGAAATTTCAGCATGGCATTGTCAACGCTTATTTTTTTAACCAGGGTCTTGAAGTTAATCTCTACGGGCTGGTTCTTATCCATTGCAAACTGCCTGAATAGTTGATTTTGAAAATAGAGAGACCGGCTGTTTCCAACCTTTTCTGCTTTCGTCGTAAAGTGGGTGTGTAAATAAAAAACCAGTTTTTCTCTAACATTAAAACCCAATCCTTGTGATTTATCAATAGCCAGGCTTAAAAACCAGTTCCTGAGATGATTAGTAAGGCCAGATATGCCCAGCTCGTCACCGGTGACTCCGGAAAGTAACCAGTCCTGACCTGTTTCAGGATTTATTGGCAGTACAGGATCAGGGACTGTCTCGGGGAACAGCTGCTCCATTGCCTGTTGTGGGGTAAGGTTCGCAAACTGGTCAATTTCATCTTTAGATGGACCAAATGTAGCCCTCCTCAGCAAATGTGCGGCACGCGTATGACCGAGTGGATCGATGAATTGTGTTAGTGGCATTGATTGGGCAGCTTTAAAATAATCCGAAAGATTAGAAAAATGTAACTCCCATATTTCCTTTACAAGCCCATCTGCTGAATCTCTCGATGAACGGTTGTTATTTTAGACGAATGATAAGATGGGACATTCAAGACCAGGGAAAAAATACTTGTGAAAGGACTTGTGTCTTCGGTGAATGAGCTGCAGTTGGAAGTTTCCAACAGCTCAGAGTCCTTTTAGTCCATCAATGTGAATCTGAATATAGGTGATCATTTAACCACCAACCACTTCAATATTCCTTTCCTGTGCTACCTCCCTGAGCAAATTTTTAATTTCTATGGACACATCCGGATTTGAAACATAATTAAAAGTCAGTTCACCTTCTCCCAATTGAAATATAAGTTGGTACGAGTCAAATTCGATCTTCTTAACTTCAATCCATTTTATGCGATTTACACGTTTAGTAAAACTATTTTTTAACTCAATTACATTTTCATCAACCTTTACTCTGGGTGCATATTTCGAACTTTCTGAGAATGCTGCATATCCATAAAAAATTGCCGAAACTCCTGCAATCATCATTGTTGCTCCAAATATTGATCCGACTAGATCAATATTATTTTCCATGAATCTAAAAGTGCCGCTTAACATAAACATTAATCCCATAAGATAATACGACCATTTATGGGCAGAAGGCAGGAACCTATTGTTTAGTCCTAGAATAATAGTTTTATTCATAGCAATGCTATCTGTTGTACAAAGTAATTTACTTGAATAATACAGGCTATGATACCTCCAACAATAAACTGATTTTACTTCTGTTCAAATTGCAACTCCAACTCAACGGTACTATCCATCTTATCCTCCTGCAGGTAATGTCCAAACCAACGAAGCATGCGAAGATTGTAATCAAACCGGGCTGTAGAATTGCGGTTCCCATGTCCTTCCCCCGGATAAAACACCAAACGAACCGGGGTGTCGGTCCGGGTTTTGATGTGCCGGTATAGCTCCATAGACTGGCTGGGGTGTACACGTGTATCATTTTTGCCATGCATGATCAGAAGCGGTGTCTTTGCCTGATCCACATAATAAATGGGGCTTCTTTCCAGCCAGAACTGGTAATCTTCCCAAATCCGTTTGCGGGCATGTACCAGGTATAATTCTTCGGGAATGTCGCTTGTGCCCCATTTTGAAATGTTGTCACTGATCCCTACAAACATCACCCCTGCTGCAAAACGGTCTGAATATTTGGTAGTGAGCCATCCGGTTGCATATCCTCCATAAGATCCTCCTGTAACCCCAACCCTGTCTTTGTCAACAAGCCCGCTTTTTACCAGGTAATCCACGCCATCCACAATATCGTCAAATTCCTTCCCGGCCAAATCACCCTGACTTGATTTTGTAAACGCTACACCACGACCTGTACTGCCTCGATAATTTGGGTAGAAAACGGCAAAACCCTTGCCTGCCCCTACCTGTCCGGCGGTAGAGTAGCCAGTGAGCCATCCATTGTCGTAATGTGACTCCGGCCCACCGTGTACTACAGTAATCAGCGGATACGATTTACCACTTTTTTCATTTAAAGGATGCACAAGAAGTCCCTGGATTTCCATGCCATCACGCGCCTTGTATTTCACCACTTCCTGTGAAGCAAACGCAATCTCCTTCAGCCAGGGATTATGATCCGTAACCCTTTCCGGTGAATTCGTCCCTGATTTCATCACATAGAGTTCGTGAGGATGGGTAGGAGACTCTGCAACGAAAACGTAGGTGCCGTCTTTGGTCCTTGCAAACCTGTCCAGTATTACACCACCGGTATTTATAATCCTTTTCAAAGATGATCCGTTGTCCTTTATTGTCCCCATTACAGACCAGGTACCTTCGCTTGCCATAAATGCTATGGTATTATTGCTTGTCCACAAGATATCATCAAAACTACCGGGATATCCGGGTTGAAGATTTTTCGGTGCCCCGCCTTCAGCCGTAACTACAAATAATCGTCCGCTTACAGGATCATGCAAGTCCTCCCCCGCCACAAAAGCCAGCTTCTTACTATCGGGGCTCCAGATAATTTTTCCCAATTTTGCTGCATGGTCAATTTTCCCCTTTATTTGCATGGTATTCGCATCGATTATAACCACAGACTTTTTCATGTAGCTGTCGTCTACAAGAGTAGTGGGAGTCACAACGGCGGCAAGCATATTACCATCGGGGCTCCAGTGAAGAACATAAAAATCACCTTCTCCTGTTATCTCTTTTCGCATATCGGCATTAAAATCATACACCTGAGCCTTTCTTCTCACCAGGTTCTCTTCATAGATCTCCGGTTGATAAGGAAGTTCAGACTCAATCTTTTGTTGCTCACTGGTAATGATGGCTACTTTATTACCATCCGGGGCCCATTCATAAAAAGATATGGAATTGTCCAGTTCGATGATCTTTTGAGCTTCTCCCCCGGATAGTGATATTTCATATAACGAAGTCTTTTTATCGTCTTTTTTCTTTTCAAGGAATGTGATGGTCTTCTTGCCGGGTCTGAATGCTACCGCCCGAACGCTTCCACTGGTAATAAATGGTACGGTGGATTGATTATTTAGGTCCAGTAAATGCAATTCACTGTGGGCAGGTTTATTCTCCACGAGAGGATCAGCCTGTACAGTGAGTGTAAATGCAGCAAGTTTTCCATCATCAGATACCAGTACAGAACCAACTGATTTGATCCTTGCAACATCCAACGGATCCATGGCCCGTTTTTCCTGTGCAAATGCGGAAAGAACTACGAAACCAAGCAGAATAAAAGGTATGATCTTTTTCATAATAGGTTAATTTCTTGGATACGAAATTTAATCATTATTAACGGTTTTAACAATGCAAAAACGATGATAGGTTTTTCGAATATTTTGTGCTTTATGTCACGGACTTACCCTGGTTTTGCAAAACCGCAATAATTGAATGAAGCAGGTTTGAAACCCGGGATGAACATAAAAATGCAAGGAAATAATACATTGGTAAAAAGTTGAAAAAATCGAAGTCCCGGCTGGACAGGAAATTGGCCTCAGACTAAGTTCCAAATTGCTTTTGCAGCGCGCATTGGAGATAAGAATATGCTATTCACAATCTTAAAAGTTCCATAAAGAATATACAGTAATTACAGTAATCACAATGGCAGAACCGTAACATAAAATGGCAATCGGTTGTCTGTACCTGTGAAGTTGAAGGCCCTCATACAAGGTAAATCTGAAACGATGAGCCCAGTGAAACAATGACAAAGAGATGATGCCCATTAAGACAACTCTGATAATCAGTGGCTCAACCAACCCATGGAAATACTCGTATGCTGGTACATCTACCCATCCAAGTGGTATAGCAATACCAAATATGATCAGTAAAATTGGCATGAGCAATGCAGATATTGTTCCTCCTGCACCAAATAAGGACCACCAAAACGGTTCAGTATGAATTTTCATTTTCTAAAATATTATTATAAAAAAAGCCAAACAATAACCACAGATATAATTACCCATCCGATATAATTAGCCAAAGCAATCATCAAACCAGGAATTCTGGTCTTTCCTATCTTTATCACCAGAGCTTTGGGTGCAAGGTTAAACCATGTTATGCTATGAAAGAAGAGACCACCCAGGGTAAACACACTAAAAAACATCATCATTGGTGACTTCAACAAAACCATAAACTCAAAATATGCCTCCTCACCTTGCGATGCTGCCCTTATCATCAGCAATATTAGAATAGCAACATAGGCAACTGCCAGACTGGTTAATTCCCGGCCAATAAAGCGCAAGTGACTTGCCCGTTGAGTCCACCAGAGAATGGGTATCTTTTTCTTATAAGTTTTGGTTAATGTTGGTGTTCGATCCTTTATATCCATAATTATTTATCTTTTCCCTTTGGGCAATAGCAAATTCTTCCACCAGTGATTGGTAGCTTCCACTTTGTAACGCTGAATAGCACTCGCCGGATCAACATCTTTTGGGCAAACAGCAGAGCAATCACCAACAAATGAACATTGCCACAACCCAGTATCATTGTCAAGGGCAAGCATGCGATCTTTATTGCCGTGATCCCGATTATCCATGTTGTATCGTTGAGCCAGGGCAATAGCAGCAGGTCCTACAAAATCAGGTTCTAAACCATACACTGGACAAGCTGAATAACAGAGCATACAATTAATACACATACTGTATTGCTTATAGTCTGCAAGCTGGTCCGGGGTTTGATTATATTCTTCTCCAATTTGATCAATATCATCCCGGATTATCCACGGTTTAACACGCTTTAGTTTATCCATGAAATCGCTCATTTCTATAACCAAATCACGAATAACAGGAAAATTTTCAAGGGGCTCAATGCGAATCGGCCCCGGAGCAAATTTGGAAAGAAAGGCAGCACAGGTAAGAACAGGCTCACCATTTACCATCATACCACAGCTTCCACATACCCCCATCCGGCAAGACCATCGAAAAGATAAGGTGCCATCCAGATTATCCTTGACATAGTTTAAGGCATCCAGAATTACCCAATCGTTTTGCAATGGGACCTCATAATTCTGGAAAGAAGGTTCTGAATTCTCTTCCGGGGTGATTCTGAATACTTCCAATGTAATAGTTTCAGCCATGATTATCCGTTTAACGTCCGTAAACTCTTTCACCCGGAGGCCACTGGGTGATCACCACAGGTTTATATTTTATTTCGGGAATGTCGTTGTCCTTTCTGAAAGCAAGACTGTGTGCGAGGTAATGGTCATCATCTCTTTCTTTGAAATCAGATCGTTGATGTGAACCTCTTGATTCCTTTCTATTCAGCGCCGACTGAATAACAGACTCAGCAATATCCAACAAACAGGAGAGTTCCAAAACTGCAATCAATTCAGTGTTGAAAGTATTACTTTGGTCTGAGATCTTGATATTTTTAAATCGTTTTTTCAGGGTTTGAATATCAGTTTGGGCTTGAGATAAAGATCCTTCGGTACGGTATATTCCAGCTCCTGTCTCCATAGTAGTATGCATCGCTTTTCTAATATCTACAATTTTTTCTGTGCCTTCTGTTTTATTGAGGAACTCATTATTTAACCTCCTGATCTCATCCTGAAAAAGGTTGTCCAGATTTTCACTGAATCCATTTTGTTTCACAGCAAATTCAGCAGCATTTTCACCCGCCCTGGCACCAAAAACCAGCAATTCGGTGAGTGAGTTAGATCCGAGGCGATTAGCACCATTAATACTCACACAAGCACATTCGCCGGCTGCAAACAATCCTGTGAGGGGCGTGGCTCCATCAATATCCGTATCAATACCACCCATCATGTAGTGGACCACAGGCCTAACCGGGATCATCTCCTTTATAGGATCAATATTTTCATACTTCAGACAGAGCTCCCGGACAAATGGTAGTTTTTCATTAATGATTTTTGCCCCTAAATGACGTAAGTCCAGTTGTACGTAATGTCCATAGGGGCCTTCCAGTGTCCTGCCTTTTTCCTGCTCTTTTACAAATGCCTGAGAAAGGCGATCCCTTGGACCTAGTTCCATGGATCGTAGCACAGGTTTTGATTCAGGTTTTCCTAAATCATAGTCCTGCAAATAGCGATATCCTTCTTTATTTAGTAAATAGCCACCTTCTGCCCGGGTAGCCTCTGTAATTAGAATTCCTGTAAAAGGTAATCCTGTTGGATGATACTGAACAAATTCCATATCCTTAAGAGGGACTCCCGCCCGATAGGCAAGGGCCATTCCATCTCCGGTTTTAATGTTGGCATTCGTTGTGAACGGAAAAACTTTGCCGGCTCCACCTGAACAGATCACAACCGCTTTAGCCTTGATCGCGGCAATTTTGCCGGTTGCTATTTCAATTGCTACTGCTCCCTGGCATCTTCCTTCTTCAACAAGCAGGCTGGTGACGAACCATTCATCGAATCGTTGAACACTATTATATTTTAACGACGTTTGAAATAACGCATGCAGCATGTGGAATCCTGTTTTGTCTGCAGCAAACCAGGTCCGTTCCTTTTTCATCCCACCGAATGGCCGGACTGCTACTTTACCATTTTCCTGACGACTCCAGGGACATCCCCAGTGCTCCAGCCGGATCATTTCTTTTGGTGCCTCACGAACAAAAAGCTCCACTGCATCCTGATCACACATCCAGTCACCGCCAGAAATTGTGTCATAAGCATGGTTTTCTAATGAATCATCGTCTTTGATAACGGCAGCAGCTCCACCCTCCGCAGCAACGGTGTGACTGCGCATAGGGTATACTTTACTAACAATGCCAATTCTGAGATTCTTGTCTTTTTCAGCAACAGCTATTGCTGCACGCAATCCTGCCCCCCCTGCACCGATGATCAGCACATCGCATTCATAAGTGGTTGGGTTCATAGTATATATATAGAAGTGATTATTGTAGCCAAAAAATCTTCATTCCTGAAATATAAGAAAAAAAAGTTAAAGCTTTTTTTTAGAGGAATAAAAAAGGTTGACTGGTAGTATGAGAACCTGCTTGTAAGTGTTCACATTCATTGTCCTGTCACTTTCAGAATTATCTCCACATCGCCTTTGATATTTTCAGCCAGTATATCCGTTGGCAAATCATTTTCATCACGGCCAAAGGGGTCCTCAATTTCCTCCGGCGATTCAATTTCAATGCCAAGAATTTTGAGGGCCATTTCCATC
>SDBV01011055.1_pt1 | contig 11749 bp, 6 predicted proteins | sample 2277081 | NCBI WGS metagenome assembly SDBV01 (sample SAMN10402039, study PRJNA504765) | marine sediment metagenome | isolation source: marine sediment core GS10_PC15, 223 cmbsf | place: Arctic Ocean: Southern Knipovich Ridge | collected 2010
CTAAAAGGTTTAATAAAAAAATAATGTCAACGGAATACGAAGAATTTAAAAATTATATGAAGCAGAAAAAATATAAATTAGCAGGCCGGTTTGCCAGACAGGAGTACTTAAACGGCCCGGAGCAAAATGTATTCTGGCTTACTCAGGCAGCAATAGCACTATTACGCGGGGGTAATAAAAAGGAAGCATACAATGTTATTAAAGAAGCACTAACATTAAAACCGGCGGATCCTTATGTAATCGTAGTTGCAGCAGATATATTATTAGAATCCCGTAAGTATGATGAGGCATTAGAGTATTATAAAGAAATTCTATTTAACGGGAAGTTGAAGTTAAGAGCTCAGAAGGGAATACTAAATTGTCTGATATATTTAAAAAATTGGGAGAATATTTTGGTAAATATTTCAGATTGGGATTTGATGCCGGAGGAAAGAAGCCGTTATAAGGTTAAAGCTCTTAACGGCCTTGGCAGGCTGGAAGATGCTATTGATGAATGCAGGAAATGGCTTGAAATAAAACCTGATAATCCTCAAGCGTTATGGGAACTAACGGAGTTGGAAATATTGCAGGATGGAATAGTTGCCGTATTATTACGATTGGGAAAAATGGCAAAGATACCGTCTTTACCCGGCATTTACAAGGAGATTTATGCATCTATTGCAAAGCGGGCCGGAAAGCCGGAACTTGCTTTAAATCAATATAAAAAACTGGAAGGTTCCGGCCATCGTGTTCAAAAAAAAGAGGCATTTTTGCTTGCAAAAACAGGGCGGGAAATAGAGGCGATCCCAATTTTAGAAGAATTTCTAAAACTTGAGCCATGGGATAAATACTTAAATGCAAGTTATGGAGCGGCATGTACACGAATTGGAAAAATAGACAGGGCAATCAATTTTTATAATAAACTTATAGGTTTGTTCCCGGAAGAAAAAACAATATACGGCCGCATTAAAAAACTTAAAAATAAATTAGAGAAAATTATATGAATAACACAGAAATAAACAGGCCGGTATTAATTGGAGATCTTATAGAGCTGCCTCCTGTAAAAACGGTTATTAGTCTGGAAGAAGGCCGCGACAATCCGGAAGATATTGCAAATAGTTTTGTTTTTACAGATGAGGTAGCATCTCATGTTACAGTTCTTACAGAATCCTTTCTAAACCGGAAAGGGCAGGGTTATTTTTTAAAAGGTGATTATGGATCCGGAAAGTCCCACTTTCTGGCGGCATTTTATTCCCTGCTGTACAATAAAACAAAAACAGAGTCACTGGAAATATTAGCTAAAAAACATAATGGTATTAAACAGCTAATTGCTTCTAATGCTAATATATTACCTGTAGATATTTCTCTTATTAATTATAGGGCTAAAACATCTTTAGAAGAGATAATAATAAAGTCAATTGAAAAAGCACTCAAATTATGGGGAATAGATGTTTTATTAACTCCTCTTTCTTTATTTATAGACAAATTAAAAAAATTATTGGAAGAATCGGATATTAAGGAATCTTTTTCCAGGTTAATAGGTGTAACAGTGGAAGATGTACAATTCTGGATAGAAAAGAATCCAGGAGATGCTTTTACTTACGGAATTAGACTGATGAAAAACCTTGGCCTTAAAACGCCGGAGTCTCTTGTTGAAGAACGCCATGAGATTCTGTCCCGCGCTTTAACTTGTATTAAAAACGCCGGATTTAATGGCATGATACTGCTAATAGATGAACTTTCTGAATTTTTTAGATCTAAATCCACTCCTGAGGCACTAAACGAGGATGCCCGCATGCTCCAGTTATTGGGCGAGATGACATCAAGGGAACCGATGTGGATTATTGCGGCAGTGCAGGAGAGCATCGAACGTACCGGCGATATCTCCCAGGTAACTTTCAGGAAAATAAAGGACAGGTTTCCAATTGTTCTTACTCTATCTACTGTTCATATTCGCTCACTCATATCAAAGCGTCTTGTGCGTCATAAGCCGGGAGCAGATGATGAGATATATAATATTTATGAAACATATAAAAGCCAGTTTTCCAGTTTCAATTCCAATTATAATGATTTTAAGAGTATTTACCCGGTTCATCCGGAAACTATAAACCTGCTTAATGGACTGGGAGATCTTTTTTCCGAGCATCGGGGAATAGTTGATTTTGTTTATTCAAGAATTGCTGGAGATGCTAGAAGGAATATAAAAGGAATTTTGGACAGGAATGCAATTGAAATGCTTTCTCCGGATAGTATTTTTGATCATTTCGCAGGACGGCTGGCAGAATTCTCTCAATTTAATATTTATCCGGGACAAATAGTTCCTCATTTAGATGAAGTAATTAAAAATAATATTGATGATGATGAAGACCGGAGATTGGCCAGACGATTAATTAGAATACTCATATTATATCAAATACATCCGACAGCTGACAAACCAACCGTGAGAAAATTAACGGAACTGGTTGCATACAGCCTTGGCTCAAAAACACCGGAGCATAATGTAAAATATATATCCGAAGTGCTTTTAGATCCTATAGTGGACGCAAGCCGTTTTCTTATTAAGGATTTCGATGATTCGCCGAGCAAAGAAGGCGCTGATACGATATATAGTATCGTAACGAGGGACGACCCTGGCAAAATATTAAAAGCTAAAATAGTAAAAACAGTAGAAGATATTTCTACGGAAGATTCCAGATTATTGATAGGGCCCTTATCGGAACTAAAAGATTCACAATCATGGATGGAGGGTATATTTTTAGAAAATGGTGTTTTACGCGATATAATATGGAATTTTAGCAATAGATCTGTTTTAATCATTTTCCTGCAAAAAAATTATGATAGAACCTATTTAGAAAAAGTCGGATATGATATATCTTCCGGAATTGAATCCGGAAAAATAGATTTTGTATTTATCATCACACCGGGAAATGATGATAAATCATTAAAAAGAGCTCTTAATTTAGAGTATATAGCTATATGGCAGTTACCCTTTCCTTATGAAAAAAAGGAAATGTTAAAGGAATATTTAGCAGTTAAATTAATTCAGGATGAGCTTAATCCCGGAAATCCGGCTGATATTACAATAATGGAACTTATAAAGGAAAAACGCGATAATCTAAAACCTTCTGTTCATAAAATCGTACTTGATGCGTTCTATTCCGGTAGTTTTTCGGATAACAGTATAGAAGTTGAGCCAGTAGTTCGTCAGTTGAAAATATTTAACCGCCTGTTAGAAATTGCCGGGGTGAGTATTTTACAGCATAGATATCCAAAATATATAGAAATAAAACCCAGAAGGATAAATCCGTTTCCAAGATATTACGAGCAGCTGTTAAATGAATTTGTATTGCCCGGAAGTATATTGATGCGTGAAGCGCGTGCAAAATCTTTGAGTGATAAAATAGACGGCCTTGTTGTCCCTCTTGGACTTGCAGAAATAAAGGGTGTATCTTTTGTTTTTTCACCGGATATTACTGGTAATTCTTTTTTATGTTATTTTTTTAAACATTTGAAGCCTTCAGGCACGACTCCAATGGCAGCGATACTTCTGGACCTTAAAACAGGCCCGTATGGGCTTCCGGAAGAAACTTCGTTATTTCTCATAGCCTCGCTGGCCCTTGCCGGTATAATAACCCTCTTAAAGAGTAACAGGGCAGTCCCGATAAATTATATCAGCCTTGATTATGTAAAAAAGGCTGAATTTATTGCGCCCGGTGAACTTATTGCAAAAGCAGACAGAGATACAATTTACAGTAAGTGCTCCTTCCTTTTTCCCGCGCAGGTATCAAATGAATCTTTTGGGCTGAGTCAGCAGCGGGATGTCTGGAAAGAGATTATTAAGTTTAAAGAGACTGCTATATTATTATCCGGAGAAATACGTAAGCAATTCGAACAGATTGCAGAATATTCTTCTTTTAGCAATTTTAAAATATCGTATCTGAATGAAAAACTAATTATTCTAAAAAATTTAAGTGAGGAAATAAAAGTATCTTATACAGCAAAAGATGGAATAGAGAGATTTTTAAAGGCATGGCGCGGAACCGGATATAAAGAAAGTGATATAGATTATTTAAAAAAACTTAAAAACTTTTTATCTCATAAGGCAGATGAATTTGTTTTTATTAATTACTATATGAATCATTCCTGTATAAAGAAAGTAATATATCTAAATGAGGATATTTCCAGTTTATATCATTCTATAATGTCCATAATGGAGGAACCGGAACTTCTTGTTGTAGAAGATGAAGGAAAACAATTAGGACTATTATTTACACACTTCAAAGAGAATTATTTACAAATTTATTTAAAGCAGCACACTAAATATTATAATGATTATAAAAGATTTAAATTATCCAGGTTTACAAATAATTCCTTAAGACTGGTAAGAGGCCTTTCGTTTATTGAGCAGCTGGACAGGCCTGAGGGGATGAATTCATTTTTAGAAGAAATAAATTTACTTCAGGTAAAAGCATGTAAAAGAAAAATTAAAGAAGAACTATTTCGTAATCCTATATGTTCATGCGGCTTTAAAATCGGAGATAAGCCGGAAGAATTTTTTACATCCAATCCGGATGATGCAATTAATAAGTTTCTTTTATCCTATATTAATATTTTGAGTATGCCGGCTATTTTAGAATCAATTTCCGCAAGAATATATGCAATAAGCGATCATGATCCGGAATCCGCAAAAAGGCTTAAAAATCTATCTGCTATTTTGCAAAATAACAATTTAAGCCCTTCTAACATGCCGGATGTTTTTGATGGTGACACTATTAATCTGTTAAAGGAAGCTCTATCTAATAGTATTGCAATCGTTCATAGAGATATTAATGAATTAGAGTCCGGTATTATTGGCAGGCGGCTTACCGCGGATGCAATAATAAAGAAGGTGTACAACTGGATTTCCAATACGGAAGAGAATACACTTATTGCTATAGATAGCAATAATGAAAATATATTTACCGGTCTAAAACAAAAATTAAACTGGTGGCCGGAACTGCAGACTGAATTATTCAAAGATAAACTTATGGAATTCGGACTTTTTAATAAACAAAATAACATAAATGGCTTTGAAGAAATACTGGAAGAAAAATATCCTTTAGAGAAGCTTAAAAATATTTTTCTTCCAATGGATACAAATAAGTTAACTGAATTTATATTAAAAGAAAAGTTTCACATAAAAGCCATACAGCTGGCCTGGCAGATACTGGCAGAAAAATTACTAACAGGTTCCAGGTGGTTATATGAAAGCGATATAATAGAAGAAAGTTCGGATTATATTATTCGTGAAAGTGCAAAAGAAATAGTAGATTCCGTATGCATAATAGAGAGCATCGCAAAAAGTATAAACGAGACTTTCCCTTTATGCCTTACACATAGAATACCGGCAGAAATGCTTTTATTTCATCCGTGGACAACAGATAAATTACAATGCACAGTATACGAAGCAATACAAAAAATAGAAAAAACAGGAGCTGATTGGTTAAAAACTCTAAAGCCTGTAGAATCAGTTGCTCTGGAAAATTGTCCCCTGGTTCTAATAATAGATGGTGTTTCTCCGGATGTTTTCCTTGAGGCTATAAAAGAGCAGAGCGGCTTACAAGGCTTATCTGATGTAAAAGAAAAATTTAAATTACTAAGGCTTAAAAGTAAACCGAAAACAGTGGATTCAATTGCTGATCTTTTTGGGTTTAACGGTGATCCTGTTGAAATGTTTAATGCCCGGGATATTCCTTATCATAATCTTAAAGGAAATGAAACGTTTTCAATTATAAAAAATGTCCTACCCTTTCCGGAAGATAAACCTGTTGTTATCAGACTTTCTATAATTGATAAGGCAGCCCATGATAAAGGTATGCATTTATCAGAAATGGTTGTGGTGTTAAGAAAAATATTTACGGGTGCTATAAAAGAATTTTATAAAATCTGTGCTAAAGAGAAAAGGGAAATAATCATAACAACAGACCACGGACTTTCTTTAACAAATAAAGGACTATCACACGGAAATGGCGGAGTATTTGAGGAAGTTGTTTTTCGTATATAAAAAAATGATAAGTGTGTTTACCGCGAAGCTATTTTAGTCTTTCTAAAAGCTACTTTTTTAACAATCACTATCAATTATTTTTAAATACAAAATACACTTTTTCCCCTTTATATATAGGGAAGTCAGTGATGAAACAGGCGGCTCACAGCGGCCATGGTCTGCTGATAATTCTCTAGGTGAAACTCATAATGTGGGAGAGCTTGCTCCTAACAGCCCGGGACTGTTTGATGTGAGCGGTAATGTGTGGGAATTGTGCTGGGACTGGCAGGAAGGATTTAATGTTACTCTTCCTGATTATTCAGTGAATCCAATAGGTCCTGATGACGGATATTTTCGTGTTATGTGCGGCGGAAGTTTCTGGTTACATCAAGGTGAAGCTCTAATTCAAAATAGAAGCAGCCATACACCTCATTATAGTGAAAAAGATGTGGGTTTTCGTATTGTAAGGAATGAGTAAGTTAGGTAGATTTCAATAAAAAATTATAGAACTGTATAATTTAAAATACAGCATACAGATTTGTACGTTCCAGTAAAAAGTTGGCTTGTTTCTATACCTGATACGGGCTACTATTTATATCATGAAAAGATATATCTTACTTGTTTTTTTATTTTTTACTGCTATCTGTCTTTTTGCAGACGAGATGCCTCAGTCAGCTTATGAAGTATATAATTTATGCCTGGAAGCAGATTTAACTTACGGAAAAGGCGATTTTGAACAGGCTTTAAATTTATATACAATTATGGAAAATGCTGCAGAAGAATTTCCGGAATCTAAACAATGGATACAGTATTACTATTATAATATAAAACAGACAGATATGGTGAGAAGCAGTATAGAATTGGCTGATACAGAGCCGGAATATCTGTTTAGAACCCTTGTTCTTTATCTTCAGAATACTGATATTAAAACAATTAACAGTGAAAGTGTGGAACTATCAGGAGGAGAAAGTATATCTGATGAGAGTATAGTACGCCTGGAAGCTGCACAGAATATTTTTTCAGAGTATATAAAAATACTCACTAATGGAAGAATTAAAATTATTTTTGAAAGATACAGCCTGGATGCAGGTTATACAGATGTAAGCCAGTCAGTTGGTTATGATTATGACAGTAATCCTTACGAGCAGAATAACCCTGTTCTGGAATCAATAATGCCTTATCCCGGATTATGGTTTTTCAGAAATATGAATTATTTTGATATGATTATTATTTATTGGAATGATGAAGGTATTTCCGGAAGGCCAACAGGTTTGTTTGTTAATATTCCATATATTCCATATCAGCTTGAAGGTGCCAGAAGGGCTGTTTTACAGTTACCATCGGTTTATACTAATGCAGGTACTATTCTGCATGAATTTTTTCATACATTAGAACAGAACTATGGAATAAGTCCAGGGCATGGGTTCCTGGAAAAGAATAGATTTCATTTCTCTGAATGGACTGGCAACAGCCAGTTTGAATATTTCAAATGGCATTTTGATACTACAATAAAGTCTAAAGGATATAATCTTTTCCATTATAAAGATTTAAATCCTGAATATATGACAGAGGAAATTATTTATTATAATACAGAACTATTACAGGATATTCCTGTAGATAATATCAGACAGGCATATCAGCTCTATAAAAAAGCAATGGAGTCATGGTATGGGGACAGGACAAACCTTGTAAGCTTGATGCAGGAAGCATATAACTTGAATCCCTACTATCCTCCTTTATTAACTTTATTAGGCAGATATGAATATGAGCTAAAAGATTATACAGAAGCACAGGAATACATAGAGGAATCTTTATCAATTAATCCGTTTAATCAGTTAACCAATTTGTGGCTTGGAAAAGTATATCAGCAGGAAAAAAATTATGAGCGTGCTTTAGTTTATTTCAATAGATCTATTGAGCTGGATCAGAATTCTGCCAGTTCATATTTTTATCGTGGATTCTATTATTATGTAATAAGGGATATTGAAAGAGCTGTATCCGATTACATAAAATGTATAGATATTTCACCAGGCTATAAAACATCTATAATTAATTTTTATACTCAAATGATCCAGAGTGACACTGTATACGCTCCTGTAATATTGCAATCTGTAAGTTCAAATTAATAAAATATTTAAAAATCAACAATCTTCGATACACCTATAAGAATTTCAAATCAATGTAAAAAATACATTACTTTTTGTAAAGAAAACTTTACATTGTACTCATGCCTGTTGATAAAGTACATAACAGATTTTATCATTCTATTATACTGATTTTATGAATAATGTTTCTAATATTTCTCAGGACGCTGATATTTTAATGCAGTTATTAAAATCCTCATTTACTCAATCAACTGAAATGGCAGAGAAGTTGATAAAAATGAATGTTCAGAATTTAATTGATATAAACCAGATGGAGAATATGGGAAATATAATTGACACTTATGTTTGAAAAAAGGTTGCTACGATGCAATCAAAAAAACAAAGGGAGCATCCTTGATAGGAATACTCCCGCCATTAAATCTAATCCAGAAACACCACATGTTGTTTTGCCCAGGATTTATTTTCGGAGTTCATTAAAACTCTATGCCAATAATGTAAATGAATTGTTTTATGGTCTGGATGCTTCACATATCCTTTAACATATACCTTTGCATTTTTAATCATTTTGTTCCAGAATAAGCTTCTTATTGATGACTTCTTAAGGAAATTATTATATGATTTTTCGCTAATACCATTCGGTGCATATTTACTATGAGTATATACAAGTTCTCCTCCAATTCTTATAAGGTTTTCGCAAATATGGGGTTTGCCACCATCACGGGCAATAGGTTCTTTTTTGTGAATAGGAATATTGTTGTTATCCAGATTGGGTTCTGGCATAAAAAACCATTCTCCCTGTCTAATGTAACCCTTATTTTTTCTTCTATTCCTATTTTTATTTTTGCATTTATTTGCTTTTTGTGCCTGAACCGCTTCTTGCGGTTTTAATGCCTGCATAGCATCTACAACATTTTTAGCATGGAAATCTTCTGGAACAGAGGCAACAAACCATTGTCTTTCATCATGTCCGCAAAGGTATTTTGTTATTCTTGGTTTACTAGATTTTTCACCTTTTTTTATAGATAAATCTGTAACCATTAAAAATAGATGTTGAATATCCTTGCGGGTGTTTAGTATTGTAAAATCAAGCAAATTATTTTTTGGAGTGCTTAATAGAAATACTTCTCTTTTACCTTTTACCTGAATATCCAGTGAAAAATCATTAGAACGATACCCTGGTACATCATTATCAATTTTAATTTCTGCACCAATTTTTCCAAAGTGGTGTTCTAGGGTTTCTAAATACATATATTTTCCTCCTCAAGTTCTTATGCCCCAAGTGAGGAAAAACTATTAAAAGTTAATCTTCCTTACAGGGCAATTCAGAACCACGAAATATATCGTTGGCTTGTGATAAGGCATATGGAAGGATAACTCCTCTTTTTCATTTCAAAACTCCTTATATTCAGTATAGTATACCATACAATGCCGGATAATTAAAATATTTAAGTGAAAATAAAATATGACTTTGAAAATCCGAATTGATGCAGAATCCAAATCGCAAGAAAAAAAGTAAAAAGATGGACTACATAGGGTAATGAACTATTATAAGCACGCCGCCGTGTCATAGTCTAAAAAGGTTGCCATGATGAAACCTTTTCTAATATTTCCTGTATTTGCTCCCGAATAACCGCTAATGCCTGATTAATACTCTCTGCTAAAACAGGAACAGTATCCTTCTGGAAATTCCTGCAATCGCTACTAATTAAGACATCTGTAACAGTTTCAATCCTTTCTGCATTCAATATCTATTTCTTATCTTATCCTAAAATCCAATAGAAGCAGAAAGGTTATACATTTCCCTTTCGCCTCCCTGATAATATTCCGAAATCATACTTGCTGTCTTATGATTTGTCATCTTCATTATCAATTCATTCATTATCCCGGCTTCCTTTGCTTCTGAAATAAAACCGGAACGGAGAGAATGTCCGGCAAAATCAGAGGCATTTAAGCCAATCAATGATATGCATTTCTTGATAATCTTACTTACAGAATTTGTAGAGAGTGAATTTCCTATTACACCACCTTTTGTAATTGAACGGAATAGTTTACCTTCTGTGATTCCAGATGCTTCAATCCAATACTTAAGGGTAGTAACAGGACAAGTTGTTATATTTCTACCTTTCCCTATAGTTTTATAATATCCAGCACCTTCCTGATCTGTTTTAGATTTTTTAATATGTATAGTTATTCCTGAATCTGTAAATTCAATATCTGAAATATCTAACTTAACTAATTCCGACCTACGAAATCCACCAGCAAAACCAATAAGTAGAAGTGCCTTATCTCTTATCCCAATTATTGATTCAGGAAGTAGTGGAAGTATTTGCCTAATATCACTCAATCTTATCGCCTTCTTTTTGGAGGGTGCAGTTCCTAATGTTCTGGATACTCCTTTTAATGTTTCTTCAACAATATTAGAATGAACAGGATTTTTCATTCCTGACATTCTATGAGCTTCTGACAAACAAGCAACTTTTCTTTTGATACTACTGACTTTGTATGAGCCTGAAAGATGGGTAATATAAAATACCACTGTCTGCGGAGAACTAGGTAGTGAAACCATTTCATTAGCAAAACACCATTTTTCAAATTGCTTCCAATCGCTTTTATATGCTCGGATAGTATTAGGGCTTTTAGAATTTGAGATAAAATGGAGGGCTTTATGCCTTATTGACTCAATATTGGTATCTATTTTACAGGCAATTTCCATTCAAAATGCTCCTTGTTTTACCCTTCAAAATAGGGTGTTATTGGGTTTGATAAGTAGGATTATCAAACCTAAACAATTATAACGGAAAAGTGTGGATATTTAAAATTTGTAAGCTCCGATTTTTTTTCGCTTGTTCATTAATTGGTGAGGTAGCCTAAATTCATATTGAGGGAAAATTCATTTTAATAGAATATAAATAATTAATTATATGTTGCCCTATAACACCTAAAAAACATTTAAAATCCAATTGACACACTAAATGGGTTAACTTAAAGTACAATTACACGTAATACGTATAATTCTTAATATTACTTTATTCTGCACTGTCAGAGGAGGTAAACTATAAATTCTATTGGGAGATGCTACTGTTCAGGCCTCATTCAACCAATAAAATAGCATATCGGTTCATTGTATTCCCATAGTCTTTCAGCACCTCAATTGGATAGCCAATCTTCCTCATTGTTGAATAGACATCTACTCCCATTGCCTCAGGCGTCGGTCGTGCTCCCATCGGCTCATTGCATTCATCTCGCTTACCAGTGCAATTACTGCATAAATTACAGCTGTCCATGAAAAGCATGAATACCTTCTGGAAACCGGATAGAAATGTTTCCCGTTCCAGTGCAAGCAGTCTTCGGTTTATTTTCGGCGTCCATTGGTGACGATCATCAGGATTGTCAAAGGACTTTCCAAAATGAAATACAATTGCTTTTTTGTATTCCCTGAAAAACCTCTCACATTCAGATATAGTCGGCACATTAGGTGGACATGTGGCATTTTTTCCATATTCACTGCAGCCGAACATGCATTTTATCCTTACCCATTGCCCAATGATAAATTCTTTGGGATCGATCCATTTATAATCGCTGCACGAGTGATTCGCACAGATCGTTTCCACCTGCCTGATACCTTCCATAATCCGAATGATAG
>SDBV01011056.1_pt1 | contig 11749 bp, 11 predicted proteins | sample 2277081 | NCBI WGS metagenome assembly SDBV01 (sample SAMN10402039, study PRJNA504765) | marine sediment metagenome | isolation source: marine sediment core GS10_PC15, 223 cmbsf | place: Arctic Ocean: Southern Knipovich Ridge | collected 2010
TGATTATTAAAGCCGCCCTTCTCACAGCCAGATTCTCTGGCAGAGCCCGCAAACGAAGCCTAAAACGGCTTGCGAAAATGAATGCCGACGACAAAGACAAAGAGATCATCTTTCTTCGTGACAAGGTCGATCAACAACAAATGCAAATCACCATCCTTCAAAAAGGACTCCAAAAGAAACATACAAACAAACGCTATACGCTCCGCGAGAAGATCTTCATTCTCTGTTATATGGAAACATTTCAGGTAGCGAGATGCAGAGTCAAAGAGAAACTGGGCATTGCCAAATCAACGCTCTACCGATGGCTGCATAAGATTGAAGAGCAGCAGCAATCAAGTGCTCCGCACAATAAAACACCACTGGAAATAGCCACCCTTGTATGGGAAATTACAAAGGCCAATGTCAGCTGGGGGTGGGTTCGGGTTGCCAACCAACTGGCGTTGTTAAACATCTTCCTGGCCGCTTCTACAGTACGGAATATTCTTAATGAACCCAAACCTCCAAAACAGCCAGCAACACAGTCTAAACACGAAATAGGAGAACAGACAAAAGCTCGTCCCATCCCGGCCTGGTATCCCAATCACGTTTGGTCCATCGACACCACCATGGTTAATTGCTGGGGCTTGTGGCCAATTCATATATGTGTTGTCATCGACCATTTCTCGCGTAAAGTCATGGCAACAGTTCCACTGGAAGGCCCAAATGCCGGGTGGATCAACAATGCCTTGGAATGTGCTATTGAAAAACACGGTGCCCCGAAGCATATTATCTCAGATCAGGGTAGTGTATTTATCGGAGAGGTTTTTGCAGAACTGTTGGGCAAATATAATATTAAGCCTCGCTTGGGAGCCATTGGTAAACACGGATCCATCGCTGTCACCGAAAGAGTCAACAAGACACTAAAATACGAATGGCTGAAACGAGCAGCTTTTATCAAAGGCATTGATCATCTGACTGAACTGTGTGACGAATTTGAACTCTGGTACAACAGTTGGAGGCCACACATGACCCTCGATGGGTTTCGACCGGATGATGTGTACTATGACAACAGGCCGGAAAAGCCTGAACGTGATGCCAAAACAGTCCCCTGCAATATTGAACAGCACTTCTTCAGACAAACGCGAATTATGGGCTATCGACTTACAAAAGCTGCATAGTTTTTAAATCACATATTTCAGCGTGATACAGGGAAGGTATGTCCATACTTCAAAAGTAAAGGCAACATCCTTGTATTTCGATGATGCCCGAAACCAGATCATGCCTCCGCCCTACCACATCTGATCGCATATTAGATTTTCAAAGAGCGACAACCTTAAAATTCATCGTTTTTGAACGGTCCTACGACCGCTTAACAACTACAAGAACCCCTGCTCAGAGATGTATTTGATAATTACTACACTGAGTTGCAGCACTGTATGCAGCGTGTTAAAGACTTGGACAATCAACTTGACCAGCTTGCCGAAACTGATGACTATAGAGAAATGGTCGGGATTTTGCGATGTTTCCGGGGCATCGATACCTTGACAACAATTAGTATTGTTGCAGAGATATTTGATTTCGGAAGATTCTCTTCTGCTCGTGAATTCATGAGCTATCTTGGCTTGACGCCATCGGAAGATTCCAGTGGTGAAAAGAAACGCAAAGGCTCCATAACCAAAGCAGGCAATCAAAGAGTAAGGCGTTTACTTGTTGAAGCTGCATGGCATAGCAGGCACAGTTACAATGTGGGCTATAAACTTAAAAAACGCCGGGAAGGTCAGCCTCAATGGGCAATCAACATTGCTGATCAGACAGGCATTCGACTTAGAAAGAAATATTACAGACTTATCAGTCAAGGCAAAATACCATCAATAGCAACTGTGGCAATAGCCAGAGAATTCGCAGGGTTCATATGGTTCATGATGATAGAAATGCAAACAAGGAAACTAAGACAGGTGGCGTAATTTTTTCTTTTATCCCCCTCCCCCGAAGTTTAATAGAACTATCTGTTGTTAATTGGAGATAACATTGGCAGATGCAGGCACGTAGGATAAATCTGTGTAGAAACTATACCGATAGGTTTGCCTGTAGCAAACTGAACTCATGATCATAGAATACAGTATGTCCCGACGGAGAATTCTCATGTAGGCACTGGGTCGCCGATGGCGGGCTAATCCACGAATATCAGACTGATTCAACGTCGAAGCAGCCTGCATTTGCTAAATGTTTGAAAATAAGAATGGAAAAATAATCAAAAATCAAAATTATGTACTTGACGTAGGTCGTTCCATATCAGTTTCTTCGACATGCGATGAGTTTTGAGACACTTCTAGAATCAGTTGTTGCACTATTTTTGTTGTTAAATGACCTCACTTTCTGTATTGTCCCGGTGTTTTGTTCATAATTTTTACGAATTGACGGGAAAAATGACTGTGATCACAAAAACCACAAGCATGGGCAATATCGGTAATCGTTCGGTGAGTATGAATCAGGTGTTTGCATGCCATGTGAATACGAAAACGACCAATAAATTTTATCGGTGTCATTGCAAAGTTTCTTTTGAATTTTCGCTCAAACTGACTTATTGACAGATGCGAAAGTCTTGCAAGTTCAGACAATTCGATACGCCTATGATAATGCCCTTTAATATATTCCAGTACATCCCTCATTTGTTCATAGGGATGCCATGACTCTCCAAGTGAATTTAAATTTTGAGTTATCCCGGCAATACCGACAACATTGCCGTCTTCTGAATGCAGTGGTATTTTATTTGTAAGATACCACTCTACGGTTCCATCGTGGTTTGGAACCAACTCAATATGGTCAATCAGAGGTTGGCTTGATGCGATTATCTTTGTGTCATCAGTACGAAAAATCTGGGCCAAGTCACCCGGGAACGCCTGGGCATCTGTCATGCCGACAATTTCATCAATATGGTCTACCCCAAGCTTCTGGGCCAAAAGTTGATTGCCGTCTATAAAACGTCCGTCTATATCTTTCACGAAAAAACAAACACCCGGAAGATGCTCAAATAACTGAGATATCTCTATAGAAGTTCGGCAAAGAAGCTTTACAAACTTACTTTTGAAAGCCATGCGTTGTTTTTTGGAGGATATTTCTATGTTTCCATTTCTGCTCATATGCCGAAATTATACACAAATATGACTGTTTTGTTCAAGCATTAAATTTATTAAAATGTAAAATGCCTTCTAATATATTTCATAGCAATGACTTTTATGGCCTAGCTGATCCAATTTGTTTTATGAAAAATACCAGTTTGTTTTATGAAAAATACCAGCAAAATTAATTCAGGAGACCAGAATGGTAAAAAAGCACAGAAACTCCTCCCGGCGTGGATTTCTAAAACAATCAATCGCTCTTGCCGCCGCCCCGTACGTTGTTCCTGCCTCGGTTTTTGGACGTAACGGATATGTTCCTCCAAGCGAGAGGATTATTCTGGGCGGTATCGGAATTGGCAACCGCGGCACACACGACCTGAGATGGATGCTTCCTGGAAAAGACGTCCAGTTCGTTGCAAGTTGCGACCCCAATAAATCCCGCCGCGACAAGGTAAAAAAACTCGTCGACACATACTATGGAAACAACGACTGTAAAATCTACGCAAACACACCCGAGTTCCTCGCTGAACGCACAGATATCGACGCTGTTCTAATCGCTACAGGCGACCGTTGGCATGCACTGGCTTCAATCATGGCAATGCGAGCAGGAAAAGACGTCTACTCCGAAAAACCATCATCAATGACCGTTGCCGAAGGCAGAGCCGTTATTGAAACCGCAAGGCGATACAGAAGAGTCTACCAGACAGGCACGCAAAGACTCAGCGAAGGAAACTTCATATTCGCAAACGAACTCGTCCGACTTGGAAGACTTGGCAAAGTTCACACCGTCAGAGCCCAAATCGCACCAATCCCATCATGGGACGCCGCTGAGATGACACACAAATGGCTTCCTGAGCAACCCCTTCCCTCCAAGGATGAAATGGACTGGGATGCATGGCTGGGACCCTGCCCATGGAGACCGTATAACGCTGCCTATACACACGGTAATTGGAGAGGCCACTACGACTTCCACACTAGTTGCATCGGTGAATGGGGAGGGCACACCTTCGCACAATGTCAAGTCGCAATTGGAGCATGCAATACCTCTGCTACCGATTACAAATATGTTAACAACGCCAGTGGCGACGGAATGATCACAACATTCGATAACGGTATTAAGATGACTCTGGAAAGAGGTCGCTACTGGAGAGGTGCATGCGGCGTTCGATATGAAGGGGATGAAGGCTGGGTTGCAACGGCAGACGGATATTCAAAGCCAGACGTCTCCTCGCCGGCCTTCCTGACAGATTTCAAAAAAATCGTTGCTAATTACAGGGCAAGAACTCAAAGACCCATCAGTCATGTAAGAGACTTTCTCGACTGCGTCAAATCACGAAATAAAACGGTTGCAGACCCCGAAGTCATGCATTATTCAATGTCAACTGTCCACGCCGCTAATATCTGCATGTGGCTCAAGCGAGATCTGAAATACGACCCCAAAAACGAACACTTCATTAACGATCCCGGAGCGGACCGTTTCCTCTCCAGAGCAATGAGAGAACCCTGGATCATATAACTAAAAAAACTTATCATAGGATCATATGAAATGTCGAAATTAAAAATAGAATTCATACTAATCATCGCCCTTTTCTTTGTATATTCATTGGACGTCTGCGCACAGACAGTACCCCCGGCAGGCAGCGAAGGAGACCTATTGGCCGTGCTCAAGTCCGAGGCACCACATAAAGCTAAAGTCGATGCACTTCGTCAATTGTCCTTAATTGCCACAAAAGATGCTGTTCCCACACTATCAAAACTGCTTGCTGACCCAAAACTTTCGCACATGGCAAGATACGCCATGGAGCCAATCCCCGACAGTTCGGTCGACAAAGCCTTCCGCAGATCGCTGGGCGAACTCAAAGGGCCTCAGCTTGTCGGCCTCATAGGAAGCATCGGTGTCAGGGATAATAGCAAGGGCTTTCTCGTTCCCCTCACAAAACTTCTCAATGACCATGATCCCAAGGTGTCACAGGCAGCGGCAAGAGCATTGGGTTCTATATCAAAAACCGGTGATGCAGCATCTGCTCAGGCAATGCTCGATATTCTCAGAACCTCCCCCACCGCAAACAAACCCTCCCTATATGAAGGCATCTTTCGTATCGCTGAATCGCTCGCTGCTGCAAAACCCGACGAAGCGATCAAAATATATAACACAATGATCGCACTTGATGCACCCCATCAGATTAGAGCAGGTGCACTAAGGGGGGCAATCCTCGCAAGCAAGACAAACGGCTACAAGATCATCGAAAAGTATCTCAAAAGTCAAGACTATTTCATGTTCTCAGCCGCCGTCCAGACCGCACTGGAAAGTCCTTCCCCCATGACTGTAAAAGTTCTCTCAGAAAACATCAGCGATCTCTCCGGCGACAAAAAGATAGTCGTTATTCAAGCCCTCGGCAATCTTGGAGACCCTGCCGCCGCATCCTCGTTGATCAATGCAGCCAAAGCTGGTAGCCAGAATGCGCGCATAGCAGCCATTCGCTCCCTGGCACAGATAGGAGACTCTACATCGGTCATAAACCTGGTTTCACTCCTCGACGACAAAGACACTCATGTAGGAAACGCTGCACTTCAGGCCCTTGCCTCCTATCCCAACAAGGCCGCCGACAAAGCTATAATGGATATGCTCACGAGCAACAACACCGACATTCAGCTAAAAGCTATCGACCTCATCGGTCGCCGTCGAATCCCCAATGTAACCAATGCGATTTTAAAGACAACCAAGGATAACGATGAGTCCGTGCGTACTGCAAGTATTGTCCTTCTTGGAAATATCACCAAAATTGAAGAGTTTCCGCTTCTTGTAAAACTCCTGCTTAACTCTTCCGGAAGAAAGGAAATCCAGGGAGCAGAGCGTGCAATCTCCAATGTTATTACCAGACAAGCCAAACTTGCCTCAGGCAAAGTAAAAATCATTAAAGCAATCTATGGAGCGGTCAATGGCAAACCCTCGGGTGATGTTACCAAAAAACTTGCAAAGATAGTGGAAACTGGAAAATCTTCAGTAAAAGTCTCAAACGCTAACTTTGGTGACACTGCTCCCGGAATCGTTAAACAGTTGCAAGTCGAATATTCCATAAACGGCGCAACCAAAACAATGACAATACCCGAAAACGGCACTGCTAAATTTGCAGTCCCCATCGTCTCTAACGAATTAATCGAACAAGTCTCTTCGGCGACAAATAAGGCTTCCACCCAGCAAAAACTAGCCCTGCTCCGCATTCTCAGGGCTAGCAACAGCCCGAAAGCGATGGAATCTATCTATGCCGCAACACAAGACGAGAATGCTGAGATTAAAGCTGAAGCGATCTCCCTGCTATGCCGTTGGCCAACAGCACAAGCTTTGCCTCATATAATGCCTCTGATCAAAAGCTCCAATCCCAAAACACAGATTCTTGCTCTTAGAGGAGCACTTCGCCTGATACCACTCCAAAATGTTTCTGACGACAAAAAAATCGCTTCCTTCAAGAAAATCGCATCATTGACAAAACGCAATGAAGAGAAGAAGATTCTGATCAGTGCTTTGGCGAAAGTACCTTCTGCAAGATCATTGGATATGGTAATTCAATACCTTGATGACAACGCAACAAAGCAGGAAGCAGCTATTGCCACTATAATAATCGCAGAAAAGATTATTAAAAGCAACCCGACAGAAGTTGCCGAAGCAATGAAACTAATCCAGACCAAAAATACAAAGCTTGCAGATCGTGCCAGACAATTGCTGGCCAAAGTGGTTCTAGCTGCGGATAGCGAGCCGCTTGTATTTGAAAAACAAAAGTTAAGTATAGCGCCTTACGAATCGGCTTGTGCTGCTGACCTGAATAATGACGGAAATCTTGACATTATTTGCGGCGAATACTGGTATGAAGGACCGGGTTTCGAAAAGATACATAAAATGTGCAGCTTGTTAGCGACGAGTGGTTATTATGATGACTTTGGTGTCTATCCGATGGATGTAAATGGTGATGGATGGGTGGACATTGTTAGCGGAGGGTGGTTTGGCAAGAAACTGACATGGCGAGAGAATCCGAAAGGAAAAAACGTTCAGTGGCAGGTCCACCTGATCGCAGAAGTTGGAAATATTGAAAGGCCTTGTTTTTGGGATATAGATGACGATGGTTTTGTTGAGATTATACCTAATATGCCTTCGGGGCCATTGCTGGTTTTTAAGCTTGCTCGTAACAGCGATGGCAAAGGAACAAGTGTTTTTAAGCGATATGAAATTTCACCTAAAAATCAGGGACACGGGCTTGGTTTTGGTGACATTAATGGCGATGGCCGGGGCGATCTTATTGTATCGAATGGCTGGTATGAATCGCCTGATAAGTTTTTTGGAAAAGAATGGAAATGGCATCCGGACTTCAACTTCTCCAGTGCAAGTGTCCCAATAGTTGTTAAAGACTTAAATGATGACGGCAGAAATGACCTTATTGTCGGCAGCGCCCATAATTATGGCCTTGCATGGTGGGAGCAAGGTGATAATGGAGTGTGGATCAAACATGACCTGAACACTACTAACTCTCAATATCATGAAATGCGGTTAGCTGATCTTAATAATGACGGTGAGCCTGAACTTATTACGGGCAAACGATATTATGCTCACAACGGTAACGACCCCGGGGCCAATGAATCTGTTGGACTTTACTATTATTTTTTAAAATGCGGCAAACCTCAAAGTGTGACTATTGATTATGGACCTGCTGGTGATTCGAGCGGTACCGGAATTTATATGTGGATTGCTGATGTTGATAAGAATGGGTGGAATGATATTATTGCTCCTGGTAAGGAAGGCCTTTTTCTGTTTCGCAACCTTGGGCATCCCAAAAACGACAAGATTAATTAGCGGTAACTTTATTACATAGGTTACCTGGAAATCACGGAGACAGAATATGAAACAACTAAACGTAGCAGTTATCGGTTGCGGCTTTATGGGGCGGGCCCATTCAAACGCATATCGCAGAGTAGGCAATTTCTTTGATCTTGAATTCACTCCTGTACTTAAAGCTATATGTGACCGCAATGAAGAAAAGGCAAAGGCATTTGCGAAACAGTGGGGCTTTGAATCGGTCGAGACTGATTGGAAAAAGCTGCTTGAATGAGATGATATTGACGTGCTGGACATCTGTACCCCAAACAATCTTCATGCCGAAATGACCATTGCCGCCGCTCAAGCTGGAAAAATAATTATATGTGAAAAACCGCTGGCAATGAACGCTGTTCAGGGCAAGGCAATGGTCGATGCCGTAAAAAAAGCAGGGGTAGCCAATCTAATCTCTTACAATTACCGTAGAATACCGGCGGTTACATTAGCCAAAAATCTGATCGATCAGGGTAAGCTTGGCAGGATATATCATTACCGTGCCAATTTCCTTCAGGACTGGACTATTTCGGCGGACTTTCCCCAGGGAGGTGACGGATTGTGGCGTCTTGATGCAAAAGAGGCTGGCAGCGGTGTAACCGGCGACCTGCTCGCTCACTGCATTGATACAGCTATCTGGCTGAACGGTCCCATCAAACAGGTTACAGCCATGACCGAAACATTCGTTAAGGAGCGACAAAGCGTTAAGAGTTGTAAACTCGAGCCAGTCAATATTGATGATGCCTGTGCGTTTTTGGCAAGGTTTGAAAACGGTTCGCTCGCGGTCTTTGAATCCACAAGATACGCTCGAGGCCATAAGGCGCTTTATACATTTGAAATCAACGGGGAAAATGCTTCTATCGCTTGGGATCTGCATGACCTAAACAGGCTCTCATGGTTTGACTACCACGATGAAGACCAGACTCGGGGATGGCGATCTATCCATGTTACAGACGGCGAGCAACCTTATATGGACAAGTGGTGGGCGCCCGGTTTGTCAATCGGATATGAGCACAGTTTTGTCCATCAGATAGCAGACTTTCTGGAAGGTTTGGCCTCCGGGACACCAGTTGGCCCGACATTTGCCGACTCCCTTGAAACACAGAAAGTATGTGACGCTGTTCTGGAATCCGCTAAAAGTGGTCAATGGATCAATATCGATTAAATACGAGAACGGAGAAAAAATATGACTGCAAATCAATATCCAAAACTGCATAATGCGATGTGGCCCGGCCTGGTTGGCAAGGGATCTGATTCTGAACCACTGATCGATCTGGATACAATGCTTGATCTAACCGCAAACGCCCAAGTCGATGGGCAAAAATTTGATGGTGTTGATCTGTTCCTGTGCGCACCGCACTTCGATATTGACATCGCCGAAGATGACATAAAAGTTATCACAGACAAGATCGTTTCCAAAGGACTGGTAGTTGGATCGTTGGTTGCACCCGTCTGGGAACCCCGCATGATATCCGGCTTGCAAAAGACTCTGCTCGATTGCAAAAACATGTTCGAGTAGAATCTGTAGCCTCATTATTGCATTCAGCCCTTGATCAGGACGAGCATGTTATAATTGAAGGAACTCAAGGTTTTGGCTTATCACTTTTGCATGGTCCTTATTATCCATATTTAACCGCAAGGGATACGACTGCCGCAGGCTTTGCAATGGAGGTTGGTTTGTCTCCAAAACAAATAGACTCTATAATCATGGTGATTAGGACTTTCCCAATTCGTGTAGGAGGGAAGAGTGGGCCAATGGGGAAAGAGATAACATGGGAAGATGTTCATAGGATATCTGGATCACCCGAACCGATACCAGAATATACATCAGTAACAAAACGTCTAAGACGTGTTGCACGGTTTGACATTGAGGCTGTTAAAATGGCTTGCAAATACAACAGGCCAACTTCACTTGCAATCATGGGTTTGGATAGGTTGGATTTTCGTAACCATCGCATTAAAGAAATCTCACAATTGACTGAAGAAGCCAAGCTGTTTATTCAAAGTGTCGAACAGGAAACGGGAGTTCCAGTAAAATTGGTTGGGACTGGATTTGAGACTAATGAGCTTATTTATATTGAAGCAAATGAAAGAGTTACCATAGACAGCATCCTACAGGTAGATTGAGCAAGCAGGCACATTAAGACATTGTAAATAAATGTCATGGTATTATCTTTAGCTGTTCTTTCATGTAATGTAAATAAAATACATTGAGAACAAAGACAAGAAGGGAGACTTGCATGGATGATGCATTTCACGGTAAGGACTTATGGATTGATCCAATAGATAGTAATTTTAAAAAAGGGGCCGTTCTACTTTCAGATCAGATTGCTTTTTATGTAGAAAAGGTAAAAATGATATCACCATTTGATTCTGAAGCAATAAGGCCAGCTTCATATCTCCTTCATGTAGGATCAGAATACTATATTGATGAGACACCTCATAAATTAAGTGATCAGCGACAATCATTCTTACCATCCGGCGACAATTAGAATTTCCGGATAATTTGAAACTGGAATAGACTATCTGAAACTCATTAAATCAGGAGATTTCAGATGGTCACAGATCAACAGGTAAGGAGATTGTTTACGATGCAGAACAAATATGAACACCAATATCAGGCTGCTGATGCTGCTGGAATTAGCAGTAAAACGGCTGTGCTTGTCAAGCGTTCGTAGGACAGTTGAAAAACGACGGAAATTTCAATATTGCTCCTTGAAAAATGAATACACCTGCAGATGCCAGTGTTCGGAAGTACCTTCGGCTGCTAAGCTGGACCAAAATTCAGGAACGAAGGACGAGTTTTTGAGGTATGGGCGGACCTTCTCCGTATCATGCTGAAAAACAAGATCGCGGGCTAAGCGACTTTTTTGAGTCGATAGCCCATGGTCCGTGTTTGGCGAAAGAAGAGTTGTTCAATGTTGCCGAGGACCGTTTTGGCATCACGCTCGGGTTTGTCTAGCTTGTTGTTGTAATACACATCATCAGGCCGAAAGCCATCCAGGGTCATGTGCGGTCACCAGCTGTTGTACCACGTTTCAAATTCGTTACACAACTCAGCCAGATGGTCAATCCCCTTGATGATGGCAACCCGTTTAAGCCATTCGTATTTCAGTGTCTTGTTGACTCTTTCGGTGACTGCGATGGAGCCGTGTTTACCGATGGCTCCCAAGCGAGGCTTGATGTTGTATGTGCCCAGTAGCTCTGCAAAGACCGCTCCTATAAATACACTACCCTGATCTGAGATAATATGCTTCGGTGCACCGTGTTTTTCAATAGCACTTTCCAGGGCATTATTGATCCATCCGGCATTAGGTCCTTCCAGCGGAACGGCAGCCATGACTTTACGTGAGTAATGATCAATTAGAACACAGATGTGAATTGGCCAAAGACCCCAGCAGTAGACCATTGTGGTATCAATGGACCAAACGTGATTTGGGTACCAGGCAGGAATTGAGCGGGCTTTTGCTTCTTCAGTCTTCTTTGACTTAACCGATGATTCCGGGGTTTTTCGCGGTTTCGGTCTATTGAGGATATTCCGCACGGTCGAAGCCGACAGGAAGATATTTAACAGAGCCAGTTGGTTGGCGATTCGCACCCATCCCCAGCTGACATTGGCCTTAGTTATTTCCCATACCAGGGAGGCTATTTCGGTTGGTGTTTTATTTGTAGGGATTATTGACGGTATCTGTTCTTCGATTTTATGGAGCCACCGGTAGAGCGTTGATTTGGCAATGCCCAGATATTCGGTCACTCTGCGTCTTGGAACCTGAAAGGTTTCCATGTAACAGAG
>SDBV01011057.1_pt1 | contig 11748 bp, 18 predicted proteins | sample 2277081 | NCBI WGS metagenome assembly SDBV01 (sample SAMN10402039, study PRJNA504765) | marine sediment metagenome | isolation source: marine sediment core GS10_PC15, 223 cmbsf | place: Arctic Ocean: Southern Knipovich Ridge | collected 2010
AAGTTTTATCTGTTTCATTTTAACACCTCTCAAAGTGTCTCTCAGAATTATTGGGGCGACAGGGGAGGCTGAGATGTCCTCCCTTTTCGGGTGTACTTCCCTATTCGCCCGTAATTTTATGTTATTTGCAATCATTTGTCAAGCCTTTTCTCAAAAAATCGTACTTTCATTTGTTCAATCTCCTTTGGGATTATTTGCTATTTCCAAAAGTATATCTGCATGGCATGGCTGATCGAGTGGGCACCAGCAGGCAAGGTTCTTGCCTTTGAGTTCTTTTTTAATAGTTTCAATTCTAAAATCGCACTTAATGCCCCAAGTGCCGATATTAGTTTGTTTAAATTTCCTTACCGCTTCTTTTGCGGTTTTACAGGCAAAGATGCCCCCTATATGATCAGGCGGATTATGTGTATCGAGAGTATGCTCGGGGTCGACATAAAACTGATTGCCCCATTTCGAGCCGCGTCCGACATAGACGGTGTTTGGCGGCATCCGCCAGCCCTTAGTCCTTTTGCGTTGTATGCGTTTGGGCTTCATTTTGGTTCTCCTGATTTATATTTGTAATCATCTTCGTTTTTTAAGCCACAATCTTTATATTTACAAAGCCTTTCGTGGATTTCAATGGTTATTCTATTTGAGGCTGACCTTCGTTTACAACCCATATATTTACAAATCCAAGCGATTGTTTTTATGGGCATGGATTCTCCTTTGGTGGATTAAGGGCTTGTAATTCTTCAAGTAATTTTACAAGTACCTCTGTTTCTTTTTCCCAGAACTTTTGGTTATCTCGATTCCCTTTGTGGGCAGAATCCTTTGCGAAGTCGAAACAATTTTTCCTATGTTCGTCTATAAAAGGTATTATCTTTCTTAACGCCTCTTTTAGGCGGGTGTTGGCGAACTGAAATTGTTGAGCCGCTGATATTACATCATACAACGCAAATTCACTTGTTTTATATTGGGGGTCGCCGTATTTTTCAATCAATGCGTGAATTTCGTCTTTAGTTCGGTCTTTTAATGCTCCCTCTGTCGTCGCAAGGTCGGCTTTGAGTCTTTTTATTTCGCAACCATAACACGCTCCTGTTACACCGTACCCACATTTCGGACACGGCTCTTGGCTACAGAGCAATTTTATGTCCTCCTGTGCCGCCGCAAGCTCAGCCTCTAATTTCTTGTAACTATCAATGAGCCTGTTTCGGCTTTTTTGAAGTGTGTCAAGTTCGGCGCGAAGTCGGGTAGCAGTACATTGAATACAGGTTTTATCCCCCTCGATAGTATTAGGTATATAGTGTTCATGTTGGCATTTTTCACTCATTCTTACCTCGCTTTCATTCTATTTCTATGTTCTGAACTATAATAATGCTCATTCATATAAATATTTCCGGTTTAAGTTCTTTAATAAGCCATTTGTAATTAGGGTATTGCTCAAGAAAATCCAATAAATATTCGGGTGTTTTTTCCATAATCCAGCTTGTGTATTCTTTACGCATTTTTTCTTTTTCTTTTTCCAGTTTCAATTTTGCGATACGGCCTTTGTTCTGGTCTGTAACATCTTCATCTTCCCACCGTTTGTGCTTGAGCCACTTACGGGCATCGGGGGTATATTTGCCTTGTTCTGGACGAACGGACATAGCAAGTTTTCGCTCATCTGTATTCATTTTACACCATTCGAGAAACGCACCGGACTTGTCCTGTTTAATAATCCTGCCAAAGCCATTCGTTCTGCCAGGATATAATTTCCAGAACTTCTCGAATTGTTCGGTGTATTTCATTTCAAACTCCACACAATCATATTGTCTCTAAGAAAAGGTAGCCTGAAAATATAGCCTGTATCAGCGATCTTGTCATACTCTAATTCTTTGACGCGCCGTTGTATCTTGTAATAATCCATGTTTGCCAATCGCGATAATTCTCTGGCAGTTACGCCGATATGTAATCTCGCAGGGTTAGCAAATACGTCCCTGAACGCCTGTAGGACTTCGGCTTGTTGGTTTGGTAATATCAACCTTTTCGGCAGCTGTATATGACGACAGGGGGTCGTCCCGGTGGCTTTTGGCTGTACCAGGGAATAACGTGCCGGATTGTTCTGAGGAGTATTTGTTCGTCGAATTTTCACTTTCAATTTTTGTACTCCCCAGTCCAAAGCCGTTTCGTGGTCGGAATAGAATACGTCAAGCCAGCCCTTTTTCGGTCCCCTATCTAATACCGGAACTATTCCATAACCGGGAATATCCAACATCGTCCCAAAAGCTATCTCAGGCGGCGATGCAACGAACTTGTCGCCAGGCATGATTATATGCCCGGAAGCCGTAATACCGTCTGAGAATCGACCACAGCACGCTTCGCAGGGACAATAAGCGGTAACAGTAAACAAAGAGCCATCCGTGGCTCTATTCATCGCCCACGTCCCTGTGAGAACTACCGCGGCTATACACCCTAATAATATCAATGTCATTTTGGTTCTGTGGTTCATTGTTTGTTCTCTGTGTGTATGTTGCCGATGACTTTTCCGCCTTCATTAAGAGCATGGTTAAGCGTATAGCCACCAACAGTATATTGCGCAGTATCATCATCAAATATAACTGCATCTTTTATGGTTCTTTTTTGCAAGGCTTCAACAAAACCGTACTCTTTAACAAATTCTATTATGTCCCCCTCCCACACTTTTATATCTTTGAAATATTTTTCTGTTTTGCCGGTGTATTGCCCTACGGTGTCGGGGTGGACTTCATAACCATACGTTTCAATTCTTGTTGCCCCATTTTTGGCTTCCCAAAAACAAGCCTCGTCTTTTATCCATTTATCAGGAATTATCACCATTTTGTCATCTATAAGTTCGCAATATGAAACTAAATATCCATACACCCATTCCCCGTTATCTTTGCGTTTGCCTCTGAATTTTATCTCTTTCATGTTTTCCTCAACTTATCCTTAATTATGTATTCTGGTCTTTTTGCTTCTAATTTTTCCACGTTCATTTCTGGAAAATTCAAATACGCGAACTCCCCATGTAACTCTTTTGCCTTTTTGTCATAAGCCCTTGCAGCTTTAATTTCAGAATTGTGTTTACTTTGGTTACATCTTAGGTGGGCGGCTTGTACGTTTGTGGGAGTATCTGCGCCTCCCTTGGATAACGGAACAATATGGTCTATACTTTTGCTTTTTGGGCCTGGCCATTTAAGCCTTTTGTTTATTTTTTGATTACAAATGCCACATATCCAATTATCTCGTTCAAAAATATCAATATCCGTATAGGGTTCATGGTTGTTACCATATTTTAACGCCCTACGTTTCCTGTCCGATCGCACCGTAACTTCGGGGTGCACTTCATAATAACGCTTACTTTGTAGCTTACACACATCTTTATGTGCATCACGATAAGTTTTCATTTGTGCATTATATTCTTCTCTATGAGATTCTCGGTAAATTTTCTGTTGCATCCTGATTTTATCTTTGTGAGTTTCGTAATAAAGTTTTTTTTGCCTTTTATGAGATAGATAATACCATCTACTTTGTGCTTTTTGTTTTGACTTTGTAATCATCTTCGTACTATCTCCTATAATAGTTAATCCTAATATAAGTCGGGTAGCAGAGCGGTTAGGATGTCCGCCTTTTCGGTCGCTAAACCTATCTACCCGTGATTTTACACCATACTTTATCATTTGTCAAGGCTTTTTTTATTTTCTGAGTTCTTCATCAGGCGGGGTTACAGGCCATTCCATCTCAATCGCTTTCGATAAGATATTCTCGATAAAGGCCGTCATATCCTTTTTGCCTACGCCGATGATAGTTAATCTTGATACTGGCTGGCCATTTTCAGCTAACCATGTTTCGCGCTTCAATAACTCCGGGCCGAAACAATGCTTTTTAAGTTCCCTGTCCCACCATTCCTTTGATTCTCCCGACCAATCGGACAAACCTGTCAGGCATACACCTTTATACCATTTTCTTTGCCTGTCGGTATGGTACTCAAGCGGGGACAATATCTTCATCGCACCGCCTTTTTTACAGTCAAGCCATATCTCTGCTAATGTTTTTTCAAAACAAGGGACTCCATCAATCATATTTATAATCTGATATTCAGGCATTTTGCTCCTGTCTATCTGTTACCTTGTCGCTGAAACAACTTGGACAAAGCCCATTTTGGTTTAGTCTATCAAACTCACGGTCGCAACCAATACAGATATACCGGCACTCTTTTTGTTCTGTTTTCTTGCCGAATTTATCTTTTGCGGTTTGCTCGGCTTCCCTGAGTTTTTCATCCGGCACGCTGTCCGCATCGCCGTTCATGCCTTGGTCGATTTCAAATTGGCTGCGGTTCTCAGGCATATACATTTCGGGCTTGACGTTCTTTGTGAACCATTCGGCGGCGTCGGCAATCTGTGATTCAGTAGGATATTTTTGATTCTTGGCGTACATAATAGCCGCGATTTTCCTGTTGTTAGTCCGCTTGCCTTTTACCGGGGGGAGTTTCTTGCAGATAGCGTCGATTATCTTTTGCTCTTTTGGGGACGGATTAGATACTCCGGGCGGCTTCTGCTCTGACCCCGCTCCGTCGTCGTCCTGGTCGGCTTCTGCCAAACCAAGAGCCGCCTTTAGCGTGTATCTTTGCAGATATGTGATTGTGCTACCGATAGCCTGTATTGCATTTTTGCTACCAGACGTATCAGGTCCAGCCGAAAGGCAAGTTGTTTCACTGTGTCCCAGAACGTGAGTAATCTTGCAAGTGACCTTGATTTCTTTGTCAGCCGTATCTGTTACCCAAGAATGAGAAAGGCCATGCTTGCTAAGTAGAGGGGCTATAACGAACACTATATCCGCTAAACTGGCGTATTTGCAGTTGTGGCCATTCTTTTGCTTTATGATCTTTGGTGATTCGGATAGGAACTCTGCCATAGCTTTGACATAGGCTTTCTTTGCCTCGTTAGCTTCGTAACGCTCATTGACTTCCAGTAACTTCATTAGCTTGTCAGCGTCAATATTGCCGTCTGTTGACGCTAATGTTATAATCCGCATAAGCGGTGCTTCTTCTGTTTTTTGTATTTCGTTATTCATTTTGTTCTCCTTTTGAGAATTTGTTGCCTTTCGTATTCTTCGGCTTGTTGTTCGTAATACATTTGCTCAGTCATTTTCTTGCTCCTTAAAACACTGGTTTGGTTAAAATTTGCATCATTTGGTTCATTTCGTCTATGAACATCTGTATTTTGATATGCAGTTCCTTGATATAGGCATCGTCCCGATAAACTCTTTCGCAGAAAAACGGCCTCTGTCGTACACGGGGGTCGTAACTTACAAAATCGCACCACTCCCGCTCGCAAACCCATAATTGGCCTTGAATCTGTGGTTTATGGGTGGTCGGTACTTTGTCGTCAATAAGCGCCAAAATATGCGTTGTTGGCAACGGGCATTTTATCTCGATTAAGCCCTCAGAGCCCACTAAGCCGTCAGGACTTGCGCCAATATTTTCGTTTCGCTCGACAAACCCGACCTCTTGAATAGAAACATCGTTGAGTAGTTCGTAGTATTCTCTGGCATAAGGCTCGATCTCCTGTCCCCTGACCATCACAGCGTTCGAGAAGCCCTCCTGTGGCTCTTGTGTGAGGCGCTCGGCGATTAGTTGTATCATGTACGTCTTACGGGTTTTACCCTGTCCACCAGCTATAGCTTTGCCGAAACAGCTTGCAGTAACTTTGCCTAACCGGACGGCGTACCACTCAGGACTATTCTGTTGACATTCGTGTACTATCATCTTGGTCGTATTCCTCAAACTCGTCCTCAGTTTCTTCGTGTTCTGGTCTTTCAGGCCATTCGTAAGGCTGCCTTAACCATTTGTCAAAGCCGGGTAGTGTCATTTTTATACCAACCCATCTCTTACTTCGTTCGCAAATTCTATTACTGTGGTACATTGTGCTTTATTGAAAAACCCGATATGCGTATTTTCAATATCAAGACGCATGAAATTCGCAAGTTTACGATAAAGTTTTGTACGACTATATCTACCATTTTTCCACAAGGGGTCAAAAATAGCGTGTGCGTGCATCCTTGCTCGTCTCGTTTCTGTATCAGCGGGAGAATTATTGCCCCAGCCCACAACATCACACCCATCAATCGGACAAAATAATCTGTCGCCGTATATCGTCTTTTGCGGTATCATAGATTTTATATGTTCAGGACACAGCATTTTCTAACCTCACAATTTCCTTCAAATCCTCGCGGTTCTGTTTATGCAATTGCTCGATAAACTTCTCGGCCTCGACGAGATGCGCCAATCGTTGCGTGTAATGTTCGTTGGCTTTGACCAGCTTCTCAGGCGTACCCGCTTTCTTGCACGCAAGTAACAAACTGCGGGTTTCCTCAGCGATGTCTAATGCTTCTTTGGCTTGGGCTGTTAATGACATTTTCGCCCCTCTAATATCTTGCCAGCCCATTCCAGTTGGATTTGATTAAAACTTGAATATCTCTATCTCGAATTACCCTATATATCGTCCACACAAGCTCCATCACTTTCAATCCGATAAATACAAGTATTCGTTTCATTTGTTCGTCCTTTCAATATAAGGCAGGTGATAGCCGAAACCACCACCTGCCCCGGAGGGGAGAAAAATCTTTACTTTTTATCTGGATAATTGAGTTCACTGTAAAGCTCTACGATGTATATCTTGCCCCTAAAAGTCAGATAGCCACTATCTATTTTGGTAGATTCAGTAACCATGCTACAAAATGCCCAAACCAAAAGGGTGATTATTATACCCCAAATCATACCCCAAATCATGCCAACTTTAGCATCGTCGTTCATGTTCCTATCCTTTCTTAATTAAGCCTCAAAACAAAGTGGGGCGGGCAAGGCTGAACCAGCACGAACCAGAAAAAGCCTTGCCACTATAGCCCCATAAAAGGTGGGACAGGCAGGATTGGCCGCGTCCGACCCATACCTGCTCGTTTTAACGCTAAAACGATAAAAAGCACTCATTAGAACGATGTCCGCATTAGTGGCCCCCGACGTCACGGGCTCATAGCGGATTGCCAAAACTGAGTCCGTCGAGTATTTCTTCGCGTTTCGCTACTACTGCACCGTTCGCGTGTTCGCACCACGCCGCTGTCCCATATTCAATTCTTAAAGAGCCTCTTATAAAAGGCCGGGTAAAAATCAGCTTTCGCTCCTCGGCCTTCGGAGGAGGAATTGCTATTTACTTTTTATCTGTTGTTTTAGCAATTTCGTGCATTTCGCCTTCTATGCCAATACTTATAGAAATTACACTGCTTTTGTCGTCGTCAACAATATCCTGCATTTGTTTTTTAAATTTCTCTGCTATTTTTTTTATTCTCTTGTCTTGCTCTGTTGTCATTTTCCATTCTCCTCGTACTTTGCTATGGCTTGCTTGGCTCGTTTTAGTAAATGAGGATATTTTTCTCCAATTATAGATAAATCTCTAACTATATCCAGCAACTCGTCTTTTACGGCCTCAAGATGTTCAATCATCAATACGAGACCATGTAATTGCTCAGATATCTTTAATGCTGTTGTTGTTTCAGGTTTTTCTTCACTCATTTCTACCGCCCTTCATAGGGTACTGCTATTGGTTACTTGCCTTTGCCCCATTTTCTAATTTGGGTTGCGAGCATCTGGCCGAGATTCTTGTAGGCTTCAATAATCATTCCTGTTTTAAAAGCAATGCCCTTGGTTTGACCATACTTTTTAATCCAGACTTCGCTCATGTCTGTACTGAATTGGATACTGTAGTTCCTGCCATAAACATCGCTAATATCAAATTCTGTCCTATCTTCTGCTCTTTGTGCGAGATCGTCGAAGATGTTGCCGAGAATGATTATAAGATTTATGTTTTCAAAATATTTCCATCCACACCTTGACCGTCCAGCCCGATTGCCTTGTCTATATAATACATCACTACCATCGAGGCCATAGATGATAAAACTATCTTGTTTGTTCTTATTTAGCTCGTCTTTCATGTAGCCATAATCTCCAGCCCGAAGTGTGGGCGTGGATTCTTTGGCTTGCCAACCGGAACAGTTACAAAAGTGCTTATTACTGTCCCTGCAATGTTGGGGCTGGCCAGTTTCATATTCACAAGTACAACACTGTCCTTGTTCTGTCTTTTGGTGGTCTTCCATCTTCTGCTTAGCTTTGACGCTTTCCGTCTTTTTCTCTGCCCGCTTCTTCTCAAGTACGCCCTCGATGTAGGCGCAGATTTTGGATTCGGCATCTTGGACTGATTTAGCGTTGCCAAGGGAAAGGTCGTTTAAAAATTCGCCAAATACATTGTCTAATTTGACCCAAAGCCCGTTACAACATTGCCCATCTTCATCCAAAGGGCATTTTTTACAAGCACCTCTCCCTTGGTTTTTAAAATCATATAATTGACAACAGCTACAAAAATCAACATGAACGGCATATTCCTCATCAATAACCGCCTTAATTAAATCCTCATAATCCGCAGTCTCGCCTTGATGGTGATGCTCCCACGAGCATTCAAGGGCGGGGCGTTTGCCTAATTTGGCTTGTTCTGCAACATATTCTGTAGTTAAAAATTGCATGATATTCTCCTATTTAAAAGATTTTGTTTGGTTGTGCAAACTCGGAGATTGCACCGTCGGTTATCCAACGTATTATGATTCCAATGGTCCACAACCATATTTTCGCCTTGCTCGATTAACTCTATTGCCATTATCATTCGACTCATGTGTGTCCTTTTATATCTTGGTTTCCCTTTGATTGAAGGCTGGATACGGATATGTGCAGAAGCGTAAAGATATGGTTGCTTTCCTCGGCAGTACCATTTGAACATCGACAGATATTCATAATCTTCTGCATCTACAATAGCGAATTTGCCTTTAGTGAGAGGAATTTTTTTAAATTGGGGGGAGTCCGCAGGGAATGTCTGGTCAACAAAACTCGCAGAGTTCCCCCCAGTAATATTGGCAATTCGTGATTGTTTCGTTTCGTTGACCATCTACCTAAAGTATACGGATTTTTGGTATCTTGTCAAGTTTTTTTCTGAAAGAAAATTCAGGTGATTTGCTAAGTGCTGTGTTTGCAGGGCGTTATGGGGGAAAAAAGATTTATTTTATTCTTTCACTTCTAATATATTCCGAGCCTTATGAATCGCCAAATTTATCTCATTTACAGCTTCCATCTGTTCAGGGGTTATCAGGTGTCCATCAAGCCCTATCCAGTTGGTCTCTTGCTCGATCTTTGCAAAACAATCTTCTATCTTGTTATAATAACTCGCTATTGTTATAAAATGTTTGGATAATTTACTCATAATTTTTCGTTTATTTCGTCAATGCCCTTAATGATATATTTAAGGTCGGTTTGTATGACTAAAATATCTTCGCGGTTGCTCTTTGAAGGCTTGCAACCATCTTCTTTTAAACTATCCGCCTTAACATTAACCGCCTTTACATCAGCTTGTGCCCAGATAAAAGAGGTGATAATGCCCGCTATTATTATTAAAACAGTTAATCCGAGGCCAATCCATCTTGCTTTACCGTTCTTTGCCATGCTGTTACTCCTTTACCTAAATGCTCTAAACTGCTGAGGAGCGATTGGTATAGTTCGCCCTGCTTCAAGACGTTCTTGTATTTGTTGTTCTCTAAATCCTATCTGACGCTGTTGCTGTCTTTGTCTAAACTTGGCACTGCGACGCTCTTTTAATATCGCTCTTTGTTCATTACGAGCATCTTCATTAAGTAAATTTATCAGTCTTGCCGCTATCGGTGCGATTTTTACAGAGCCACGCTTTGTTGTCAATCCTAAAGTTAATAATTTGGTTGCCCTTGGCCCCATTGTAGCAAGTTTGGCATAGGCTGTCGGAGATATGGCTAATGCCCCGCTTGATAATACTGCTATACCACTGCCAGTTGCAAGTCCCGCAGACGTTCCTGTAAGTCCGCCAAGTTCAAAAGTTTTGCCAAACATAGAAACAAATCCTTTTTGGGGACGGGCAAGTCTATTAAATAATTTTTGGATATCTTCCACACCTTTTCCGGCTTTACCAGGAAACATCAACCTGAATGTTTTTGGCGGAATTTTTTCAAAGGCTTTGTTTAATTTTTTTACATCAAGAAGTTTAGTGGTTGGATTAAAAGCACTGTCAAGTTGTTGCGCAAACCAAGTAGCGTTTAGCTGTCGCCACAAAGCTCGGCCCTCATTTGCATTTTTTGCTAATAATCTTGAAGCTCCTTCGCCCCCTTTTATATTTGGCAAAGTTTGCCTAAGAATTCTAAGTTTCCCCCTGATACTTTTGGCGGTTGTACCAAAGCCACTTTCTGTTGGCACAGGAGAAATTAATGTATCTCTTATATTTTTTAATCTTTGAAAATCAAAATCTTTATATATAACCGTTGTTACTTTTGAAGGACTTGTGGGAAGTAGACTTATTATAGATTTTATAAATTGGTCATTGTACAATTCTCTTGCAGGGCCATACACCGCATTGATATTGCGTAATAACTTAGCGCCTTCAGGAGTCATTCCTGATTCTATTGCAGGACTGAACAATACATCATCTGCTATTTGTGCTAATTCAATAAGTGGCACTTCTGATTTGTCCGCTGCAACTCTAAACTTTCGAGCATCTTTTAAATAAGATGACCTCAAATCAACGAACTGGTCTAATGACCTTTCAGGGGCAAGTGTTTTTAGTATGCGTTGAAATTGACTACGGCCTTCTCTGGTCAATAACGCCCCACCTTGAGCGACATCTTCTTTTAATTTTCTTGCTACAAAATCTGTTATGGGCTTTGTTGATAATCTTGTATTTGGCGAAAGCCTTGCAACTTCTTTGTATAGAGGGTCGAAGAAACTATCTAAAAGCGTTTGTCGCAACCCCTTTTTCTTTATTCCCTTTTCTCCAGCCCTTACAAACATCTCCACTAATTCATTTCCCAATATATCAGGGTCTTTAACTGCGTCCCTTGCTATTACATCAACAATCTCTTTCCCTGCATTTAGTGCTCTTGCTGTCTGGTCAATATCAAAGCCGTCAAATATCGCACCACCACCAAATGAACCCCGACTCAATTCCTCGCTTGTTCTTACAACAATCCTTGCATCTCTTTGTCTTGGGGTAAAGAATCCGCCTTGTCTTGCGAACATCTCTGCAACGTCATCGGCCTCTTTTATTGGCTTTTTAAATATTGGCAATAATCTTGCCCCTGCACTTACAAGCCTACCGCCTGTTTCAAATAATGCTTGCCGTCTACCAGAACGAATAAAATCACTTATAGATGGTGTTGCTAATGGGTCTATTGTTTGTTGTATAGTCTTTCCAGTACCACCAAAAAGAAAAGCACCTGCACCGGCAAACAAAGGTACAGTTACAAATTCTTCCGGTAATGCTGTAAACGGTGGTATCTGTCCGATAGTTAATGCAAGTTTTGCACCAGCAATACCTCCCGCAAGCCCACCTAAATCCTCACCGATATTTTGTTTGATTTGACCCACAAGACCAGGATTGACGCGCCTTTGTATGTCTAATACATCTTGTATTTGTTGCTTGGTAGCACCGGATTGTATTAGCTGGTCGAAAATTAACTGTCTTTGCGGGTCGGCAATCTGCGCCTCTCTTTGTATTGGTAATCCTGTTTGGGGCAACTGTGATATCGGCAAAGAACCTCTTAATTGGTCGATAAGCTGTAATTGAGCATTTGCATCTAACTGTTGTGGCTGCCCCTGCTGAGTTTGCCTTCTGGACGCTAATATGTCAAATTCAGCTTGTTCTGCGGCTGTAAGCC
>SDBV01011058.1_pt1 | contig 11747 bp, 11 predicted proteins | sample 2277081 | NCBI WGS metagenome assembly SDBV01 (sample SAMN10402039, study PRJNA504765) | marine sediment metagenome | isolation source: marine sediment core GS10_PC15, 223 cmbsf | place: Arctic Ocean: Southern Knipovich Ridge | collected 2010
ATGGCTTATGAAACTTTTTTGAAATGTGAAGAATTAGCTCTTAGAATAAATGATCCTCTATGGGTGGCTGAATCTACCAAAAATGTTGGAAGGGTTCTTCATAGGATGGGAAACTATGAAGAAGCTAAGAGAAAATATCTAAATGCATTAGAAATTCTCGATGATCATAAACAAATTTCTGAAAAACCAAGATATTTAAACCATTTGGCTAATGTTTATCAATATACAAATGATTTTGATAAACAATTTGAATGTCTAAGAGAGGGTTTAGAAATATCAGAGGAAATCGGAGATGATTATTCTAAAGCAAAGCTACATATCTCCCTGGGAGTTTATTTCGAAAACCTTGGGAGTTATGAAAAAGCTCTAGTATATATGGAAAAAGCATTGGATTATTTTAAAATTCATAAGAGTGATTATTATATTAGTTTATCCTATAATTTGATATCCTCTGTTAAAACAAAACTACTAGATTTTTCAGGTGCTTTAGTTTACGTGAAAAAAGCATATAACATAGCTAAAAACAGTAATAATATTCATAGTACAGCTTTTTCTCTTAGAAACTTTATAAGGATTTATTATAATCAAGGAAAATTTGAAGACAGCCTTGTTTACTTTGATGAACTGCTCGAAATAAAAGATAAATTAGAAAACAAAAAAATGAATTGTGATATATTAAGAATTATTGGTTTAGTATATCAAAAATTTAATCTAGATGAGAAAGCTTTCATATCTTTGAAAGATGCTTTAAAAATCGCTAACGACATAACATATTTTCACGGGATTGCAAAATCTAATGAATTTCTTGGAGATCTTTTTTTTAAAAATGAACGATATTTAGAATCTTATAGATATTATTCTAATTCACTAAGGACATTCCAGTTAATTTTAAATTCTATTAAAGATCCTAATCTAAGAGAAGATTATAGACGATTATTCGAAGGATTACCCGAAATTATAAAAAAAGTTGATTTAATTCTTGAAAAAGGATCACATAATCTTCCTTCAAAAGAATTAGAGTTTTTCTCCAAAGAAGCTAAAAATATATGCATACAAGTACAACAACAAAATTTAGATAAGAATATATCAAAAGATTGTTCTGATAATGTTAAAAAACTATACATAAATACAACTAAAGATTTTAAGATTAGGGAAAGGATAAGAAATAATTGGTATAATGTTCTTTCTAAAGAGTGCTATATGAAGTTAGATATCGAGACTCAGGATAATTTGATTTTATATAAGCTCAATGCAGAACAAATCCCTGACGATTATGAATCAATAATTCAAAAAATTTCTAAAGTAATAGAGTGTGAAATTCGTATTAAATTATTTGAGGGATTTCGTAATTATTGGAAGAAAAATATGACAATAAAATTGAAAAATATAAATGATGATTGGATAAGTCCAAATTTTAAAAGGACTTATAATTCTTTGAAAGCTTTTTTGGAGGAAGACGCTTTTCTAGAACTTGGGTCCTTATACTTTATTCTTTCAACATTGATTAAGAGATACAACTTTCATACTATTCCAAAGGAATTTCTTACTCCATTTGAACAGTTTAGGGAATTTATTGGTATCAAAAATATGAAATTCCTCGCTAATATATCAAAATTTTTTGATAGAAAATATAAATGTGGTACCGAACATCATTATTTCATAAATATCAGAAACAAATGTTCGCATGGTGGCGGTAGGATACAAGAAAAACGAAAAAAAATAGAAATGCTTATAGAAAAAGATACTTTTTTAGAAATTGAAAATAACTTATTAAACGGGGATGCTTATCTTCTTAAAAGCTTCTGCTCTTTTGAATTGAGGTTTTAAATGATAATCTTTTAATCCCATTATATATCTGAATTAAAATTTCAATAATTCATGATTTTCAATGCTATAAATTTTTCCTAAATGTGTAAGTTCAAAATATTTAATTTTTTTAAGTTTTGATTCTTGCACTAAGTCTCTATCCTTAAGTTTTGATATATATTTTGATATTAAACTAATGGAAACTATTTTGCCTTTATTTTTCTCATAATAATGCTTTACTTCCTTAAGATTTTTTTTACTACTCCCAATGATATCTAATATTGTTTGCTCCGTTTTATTTAGAATGCTAGGTGGAAAGATAAGAGGTAGTCCGTTCATTTTATTGATAATGAAGTATTTTTTTATAATATCTTTGAATTGAATCTTGGTGAAATAACTCAATATCTGCCAGACTCTAAGACCCGCTGTTGCATTAATCTCTATTTGATAGCCATTGTTGAAGTTCTCCAATATCACTTTCTTAAAATTAGTAATAAATTCTAAAGGATCTTCACTTTCAATTAATATTTCTTTAATTTCTAATGGATCTGTCTTAAAATCTGGATCTAACAATCTTTTTTTTATTTCTTGGATTTTTTTGATAAATTCAGGATCTGAAGTTGATATCAAGACAAGCTTATTTGCTTTAAATATTAAAAGTCCTTTGAGAATCCATTCAATATTTTCTCCAACTGTAGCAATCTGGCATATTTTCATAGGTTCTCATATAAATAATTGTCGAATTCATTAATAAACTTTTTTATTCAAATTTGAAAAAAAAAGTTAAACTTAAATATTATAAACTTAAATGTATTAATTAAAGCAAAAAAGATTCAAACGAACTTATTCCAAGAAGGGTTTCCTCCTTACCTTTAACTGAAGTTCAGTTGAATAAGTTCTTAAGGAGATGATATGTAATGGATAATAATTTTCACCCTAAAGTAAAAAAAATAAGGAAAAAATTAAAAATTTTTATAATCATTCATGGATTTCCTCCATATTACATGGCGGGATCTGAAGTTTATACATTTAATAAATGCATAGAACTTTCCAAAGAACATGAAGTAATAGTATTTACACGCATTGAGGACGAATTTCAAAAACCTTACAAAGTAGTTGAATCCATTGAATATGGAATTAAAATTATCAGAGTCAATAAGCCTGGAAGAGATTATACCTTTAGAAGTAAATATGAAGATTTTAGAATGGTTGAAATATTTCAAGAAAATCTAAAAAAGATTCAACCTGATGTTGTTCATATCAATCATTTAAGTCATCTGACAGTATCGATAATTGATATTGTTGATGAAATCCAAATTCCTATTATATTCACATTGCATGATTTTTGGATGATGTGTATTAGAGGGCAATTAATTAGAGATGACTCTACTCTTTGTACTAGTCCAACATTAGAAAGATGTAAGATCTGCAATATGAAATATTTTACTTCCGAGATCCAATCCAATCATGAAATTCAACGTTGGATAAAGACTCTGTCAAGAGTTAATCATAAAATAGATCTATTTATTGCCCCATCTAAGTTCCTTAGAAAAATCTACATCAATTATGGTATTTCAAAGGATAAAATAATCCACATGGACTATGGGTTCGATAAATCTCTAATAAATGAAGTAAAAAAGAGATATTCTACCAAGTTAAGATTTGGATTTTTAGGGAGAATAATTCCTATTAAGGGAATCTCTCTCTTAATAGATGCATTCAATAGAATAGATCCATTTAAAGCAGTATTAAATATATATGGAAAAATTCCAGCTTCATTACCATTTCTTAAGGAGAGAGGTCATAAATCCTCAATAAATTTCAAAGGAAGTTATAATTATAAGAACATTAGTAGTATCCTATCTAATATAGATATCCTAGTTGTTCCTTCTCTATGGTATGAAAATTCACCACTCGTAATTCATGAAGCTTTTTTAGCTAAAATTCCGGTAATTACAAGTGATCTAGGAGGTATGGCGGAGTTAGTTTCTAATGGAAAGAATGGGTTGTTATTTGAACCGGGAAATGTCGAAGATTTAGCAAACAAAATGAACGTTTTCATTAAAGATCCAGATCTTATTAAAAAACTTTCCCAGGAAACCTACGTACGTTCAATTCAAGAAGATGTAAAAGAAATTAAAAAACTATACTTTATGCTATTAAATAAGAGTGAGGTTCAATTAATTGCTCGTCAATAAAAAAAAGATTGCCCCATGGCGCATTACTTTTGATACAAATCCCGACCAATGTAATCTTCATTGTATTATGTGTGAAGAACATAGTAAGTACAATTCAAAGAAAGAGAGTGTTAAAAGAATTATGGATTTTAAAATAATTGAGGAAGTTATCGATGATTCGGTTAAATATAACTTACAAGAAATTATACCCAGTACTATGGGTGAACCCCTCCTTTATAAAAACTTCATAGATTTGTTAGAGCTTATTAAACGCTACAAACTCAAATTGAATTTAACAACTAATGGTACTTTTCCAAAGTTAGGAGTAGAAGAGTGGGGAAATTTAATCCTTCCAATTGCTTCTGATGTGAAAATTTCTATTAATGGAGCTTCGAAGGAAATTAATGAATTAATCATGGGAGGAATAAATTTTGAAAGACAAGTAGAGAATATAAAAAAATTTGTTGAAATTCGAGATGATATAAGGAAAAGAGGGATAAATTATCCGAGCTTAACTCTCCAGGCAACATTTATGAATAGAAATTTAAATGAAATACCAGAACTACTCCGAATGGGAATAAAGATGGATGTTGATCGATTTAAAGGTCATCATCTTTGGATTACACATCCAGAATTAGAAGAAGAATCATTAAGAAGAAAGAAAATCGATATTAAAAATTGGAATAACATTGTTGATAAGATCAATCTCATAAGTGAGAAAGAGAGATTAAGCAATGGAAATAAGATTAGGGTTGAAAATATTTATTTAATCTCCGAAAGAAATGTCAGGACCGTTCCAAATAATTATTTCTGTCCTTTTTTAGGCAAAGAAGCTTGGATTGCGTGGGATGGGACTTTTAATGTGTGTTGCGCTCCTGATAACCTAAGACAATCTTTAGGGCATTTTGGTGATATTAGAAATACAACCTTTATGGAAATATGGAATGGCCAAAAATATAAGCAATTAGTTGACAATTGGGGTAATTATAAGGTCTGTAAAATTTGTAATATGAGAAGACCACTAAATAAAATTAGGGGGTGCTATAATGACTAGTGTTTTAGATAAATCTAAAATAATTTTAGAAAAAATTGAGCTCTCAAGAGACGAAACTCATCATATCTACAATGGAAATCTTTTATATGAGAATGTCTTTACTTCTGTAATGAGTTTCCACCCCCCAGGCATCGCTGCAGTCAGAGATAAAACTGGTGCATACCATATTGATCTAGAAGGTAAGTCAGTATATCAACGACGATTTATAAAATCTTTCGGATTTTACAATGGAATTGCAGCTGTGGTTGATGAATCTGGGTGGTTTCATATTAATATTAGAGGTAAACCACAATATAATGGGACATATGACTGGGTTGGTAATTTTCAGGAGGATGTTTGTACAGTTAGAGATAAAAATGGTTTATATTTTCATATTAAAACAGATGGGTCTTTATTGTATGATAAAAAATATAAATATACTGGGGATTTTAAATATGGGATTGCTGTAGTCTACAACCATAATGGATATGCACAACATATTGATAAATCCGGATCTTTATTACATCAAAAAAGATTTAATGAATTAGGTGTTTTTCATAAAGGTTTTGCTATAGCAAAAGATAACCGTGGGGCATTTCACATAAATAAAAATGGAGATCCCCTTTATAAAGATCGTTACAAGTGGGTGGAGCCATTTTATAATGGTCATGCGTTTGTGTGTAAAAAAAATGAAGAAAAATTAATAATTGATGAACAAGGGCAAATTATTCAAGAAATCATTAACCAAGATTCACCCATAATTCAATATCAACTAAAAAATCATCTAATGGGTGAATTAGTTGGTTATTGGAAGACCCAAATAATCCATTCAATCGTAGAATTAGAAATCTTAGATAAGATAAAGGTAGGTAAAACCACTTTTAGTAGTTTGTTAAAAGCATCTCAACTCCCAACTTCATCACTAAAAATGATAATTCAAGTTATTAAAATATGGGATTTCATAGATGAAAAGAATGGAGAATATAGTTTAAACTATCTTGGTAATTTACTCACCGAAGATCACTCAAAATCGCTAAAATATGCTGCTCTAATGTGGGGTGAAGAACACTACCAAAATATGGCCTATTTAACTGAATCTTTAAAAGATTATGAACCAAAATTTCAAGAAGCCTTTGGTCTATCAATTTTTGAATATTTCGACGCTCATAAAGAAAAGGGAAGAATTTTTAATGAGGCGATGAAAGCTTACTCTTTAGATTATGAGAATATCATTAAACTCTATAACTTTTCAGACACAAGGATAATAATGGATGTTGGAGGGGGATCAGGAAGCTTGCTAGAAAAGATATTATCTCAAAATGACAATATAGAGAAAGGAATATTGTTTGAATTATCTTCTACTATTGAAAATGCTAAGAAAATCCACTTAAAGAAAACTCTAAGAGAGAAATTAGAATTCATTTCAGGAAATTTTTTTGAGGAATTACCGGTAAGAGCTGATACCATAATCATAAGTAGAATACTACATGATTGGGATGATGAAAAATGCGTCAAAATTTTGAATAACATCTATAAAGCATTAGAAGAGAATGGAAAACTACTTATTCTTGAAACTGTCGTCCCTGATAATCCCAGATATGATATTGGAGTTACACTGAATTTTAATTTACTTGTAAATGTTGGAGGAAAAGAGAGAAATCTCTTAGAATTTGAGAACTTGCTTCAAAAAGTCGGTTTTAAAATAATTTCTTTAAAAAGCTGTAAGGGAATTATCTCATTGATAATCGCTGAAAAAATAATGTGAGGTTAGCCTTTTTTATGGTTAAATTGATTCTAAGGTTGACGATAGGAGAAAATGATGCATTTAAATTAAGCTCGCAAGTATTTGAGATGCTTGATTATTCATTAAGATTCTCTAAGCACATTTTTAATAAATTTAATAACAACAATGAATATCTTGTTTGTTATAATAATCTTGATATATCCTCTAATAGTAAAGTATTAAAAATTTGCAATTGAAATGATGTGAAATTAATAGATGTTACTGATGAATTACCTATCCCGTTGAGAGTTAACAGCGTTAAGAATTCCTGGTGGAAATACGCTATCCCCCGATTTGATATTGAATCTTATGAAATCATTATGGATAATGATATTATCTTCTGGGAACTTCCGGTGACTCTAGAGCAGGGTATAAAAAGTAAGTCATTAGTTGCATTACAAGACGGTGTTGGTAAATTTTACGGTGATTTTTTGGAGGATGTTAACGCAATCGATTGTAATTTAAAATTAAATGCGGGTTTATTGGGATGTCCTCCTGGATTTGAAATCAAGATTAATTGTATTGATAAAGATCATATACAAGATTTTTTCTTCTCAGAGCAGGGATTTACAGCACTTCACTTTGCAAAATATAATGGAAATAAATTATTAATTCCTCTTTCTGAAGTGCTACAATTAAACATAAACAGAATAAGCGCATTTGATTTATTAGAAAACTATAATGGAGGACATTTCTGTGGTTGTTCTTATGATATTGAACAATTTTGGAATAAAAAATATTACACGTTTATTGAAAAAAAATATCGGGAGATAGTTCAAAATGAGTCCAGTGATAGATAGAATAACTGACTGTATAAAATATGAGATTAATTCTACAACAGAAATTATTGATAATTCGAATTTGCAAGTAAAATATTTCAGAGCTTCAACAGAATTAAGAAAATATGATATGATTAAACAAATAGAAAATATCTTTAATAATTGAAAGAAATAGGACTTAAAGTAGTGGGTTTTGAGAAAATGAGTAATAAAGAATTTGGCCTAAAAAAAAGTGTTGCATTATTTCTCAGGGGTGGATCCGGTGTTGGAAAAACTACAATAGCGGATGCTTTAGCTAAGAAAATCCCTTTTTCCACCAGAATTGATATAGATGAGTTAAGATATATGATTTGTGGGGGAAGAGTAGCCTCATGGAGCAAATTAAAACCCTATGATTATCAAGAAGAGTATTTTCGCCAATGCCGTTTAGGGGATAAAAACGCTTTTGCTCTCGCTAGAAATTTTTTAGAGGCTGGTTTTATTCCAATCATAGAAGGGTTGAATGGCGGTGAATCTTCAGAAACTTTTCATTTATTAGAGAACCCAGGGGATATTAAATGGTATCCACACTCTGAAATATTTCAGAAAGAATTACCTGGAATTAAAACTTTTCAGGTCATCTTAGATACACCCCCTAAAATCTTAATTGAGCGCTTAAAAGATAAAGGGCATAATGAAACGACGATTCAGTTTATATTAGATCAACGAATTGTCTTTTTAGAAGCTGTTTCCAAAGAACCTATAGAATATATTGTTGATACTAGTACAAATGATCCCAAAACGATCGCAGAAAAGATTTTAGATGACTTAAATATTCGAGAATATTTTTAATTATGAATTGAAAAGAGGTAACTCTAAAAATGGAAAAAATTAGGAATCTTTTAAATTAAACAAACCATTGAAAAAAATGAAATTAAATGTACATGGTCTTTTGTTAGAGGAAGCTATAGAGCAGATTATGATGAAATTTTATGAATGTGTAGAACTAGATGATAGATCCTTAAAAATTATCCATGGATATAAACATGGTACCAGTATAAAGGAACGTATTCGTTCAGAAAGTTTTTTAAATGAATCAGCACGCTCTGGTTTTAAAATAATTAATAAAAATAATTCTGATCCTGTTAGTAATAAAGAGTCACCATCATTTTCCTCTTTATTAATTTCTTTTCTTATACGGTAACACTGTTTACTGCTCAAATTTCGATTTATTTCATAAGAGGTTAGTATTGATTCAAATAATTCATTATCTTTTGCAAATTCTCGTAACCAATGTTCCTCTTCATTAGTTAATTTTACCATTTTGAATAAGATTATCTGTTTGAGATGGGTTTTCCTCTTCCTATAAAATATATACTTAATTTTATAATTTAAATAGATGTGTCAAAATTAGGGTGATGTAAACTAAAAATTCTTGAAATTAAGATTCATATAATTTCAAGGTCTGTAAAGGAAAATAATAACAATTTTATTAGACCGTTTATAATTATATTTCATAGATGAAATCCAAAGATTTTAAGAGCTGGTATCAAAGCCCAAAATTAACTAAAAGTCAAATCTTAGATATGATTGAAAATCGAGATAATTTAGAATCAAAAGACTTAGAATTCAAAGGCAACTATTTTATAAAAAGGAATGGGAAGAAAGACAAAGATCAACCTAATAAAATAACTCGGGTTGTATGCGCGTATTTGAATACTATAGGGGGAGTTGTACTTATTGGAGTTGACGATAACGGGGATCTTCGGGGATTAGAGAATGACCTTATGCATTTTGGAAATAATGATCTCTTAAAAGGAAGGGACGCCTTAATTGATGCTTTAGATGACAAAATTAGGACCAATATTGGGATTCTGGCTGAGAAATGTAAAAGAATATATTTTAGGAAGGTTAAAGCTTTCGACATATTAGTTGTTGAGATTTTTGGAAGATTTTCCAAGCCATTAATTCATAAATATAAGAAAGATAAAGCTAACATTAAAGAGTTTGTAATTCGATTTGAAAAGTCTGTTAAAAAACTGGCCGGTAAAGAGATGTTTCCATACTTTAAAAAAGAATATAAATTTAAAGGCAGCGAATGGGAGTTCGAGCGCTATACTCGCCATTTATTAGGTTACAATTCTTTACTAAAAGTTATATATAGAAAAAAGCACAAAACTTTTGCTCCTATGGTATTTATAACATCATTTTTCCTGGGAATTTTAGCTTTTTTGATTTTTTTTGATTTTACTATAGCAGAAAGACTAATTCCTTCAGCTGCATTGTCTTTAGGAATTATAATTATAATTATTACTAAAGGGATTAAAAATGAAATTCATCTCGCAGACGGAAAAGAACTTATAAACGAACTTACAAAAAATAAAATAGTTCTAGCTAAGAAAGAACATCTAAAAAAATGTGTAGCGGGAATTTTGTCCACTATCATCATATTTAGCTCTAGTTTACTATATATTCTTCTCATCGATAGTATCAATGTCTATTATTTTTTTGGTGGTTGTGTTACAATAGTAGTCTTCTATTTTGTGTTACGAAGTCAGTTTAAAGAAAAATCCGAATTTTATGTTACCAAGGCAAAACAGGATAAGAATTATGCATAAACCAATGTGGAATTAATCCCAATTATTCTCATTCTCTATCAATGTTAGATGAATTTGAATATCCCGTCTATCTCCAAATTTCCTAATTTTCGGAAAGTAGTTATTCAAATCATCGAAAATTTTGAACTTATAATTTTCCTTATTAGAAATGTTGACAGGATTTTCAATGTTTCTATCTTTAATAATTCCTTTAATTTTTTTTGCTTTCCATCTAAAATATTTGCGTTTTTTATGTGATTTTGCTTCAGGATAATATATAACCTCAAATGGTTTGATATCAACTAAGGGACATAAATGATTATCTGTTAGTCTGCCAAATTCACTTTTTTTTCTACCAGTTATAAAAAATATTGATTCTGCTTGAACACAGTGCTTCTTATAATATTTAACAAAATCAGGAAATAGCTTAATACCATTACCATTATGGACAGCATCCCCAACTACTTTTTCTCTAGCTTTCTCGTTGTTAGTCTCAGGAAAAATAGGGGACATTACGCAACCATCTATGTCAAAAATATAAACTTCTCTCATCAATCCTTCTACGATTTGATTAATAGTGTTAGAGTTTATTAATTATTATACAGTACGAGTATTTTGATTTAACAAAATCCGTACATTTATTTCAATCTTTTAATTTAAAATTATAAATGTAACCAATCCTATTTATCAAGGAGGAAATAAAGAGAGAACTTCTAAGGTTCTAAGATTCTAAGATCTTAAAAAAATTATAGATCCATTATCTGTCAAATTTAAAATTCAATCGATTGATTCTTATTCGGCAAGATTACTTGAATCTCAGATTTCTGGAATAACTTTTCAAAAAATTGAGGATGCTCAGTATGAATTGGAATCAGAAACTTAGGCTTGATTTCTTCAATTAAGTTAATAATGTCATGGGGGGTTGCATGCCCCGATGCTTGTGGTCGATATGCCGGGATTCCGTAAGGTTCTAATTTTCTACGAATTGAATGTGTATTGTCATAAAACTCTTCTGAATAGGGGTCGATGCTTGAAGAAATAAATAAGCCTCTGCGATTAAAATCAAGATTATTCATCAAGATAATAGGTAAATGAGTTATATAGACAATAAACTTCCCCCCTAAACTCTTAAGATCACGATAGTCAAGAAATCTGTCTTCTTTTCCCTTTTTGTATATAATCTGCCTAATTTTTTCCTGCCATTTATATCGTGTAGTTCCTCTTTTCAAGATGTAGATATGATCATCAGTTAGAATATTCGGTTCTCTCATAGTTTCATGGACCGCTTTTTTATTCAGCAGATAATAAAAGTACGCATCCATTTCCGTTATTATGTATTTCCACCCATATTTTTTCGCCATACGTGAAAACGTTCTAAACCTATCCCAATCAATGCGATCATATTTGACCAAAATAAAATCGAAAGGATTCTTCGCGAATAATTTTTCTAAATTTTCCTCAACTCGCTGCTCTGATTCGACAATTCCTTTGTGAATTTTAGTGCCATCGCATATCAAAACTTTAATCCCTTCTGAAATTAAATCTTTTTGCTCTTTATCTATATCACCTTTCGTTAGAATAGTACTGTGTGTT
>SDBV01011059.1_pt1 | contig 11746 bp, 8 predicted proteins | sample 2277081 | NCBI WGS metagenome assembly SDBV01 (sample SAMN10402039, study PRJNA504765) | marine sediment metagenome | isolation source: marine sediment core GS10_PC15, 223 cmbsf | place: Arctic Ocean: Southern Knipovich Ridge | collected 2010
TGCTGAACAGTATCCAACTTCAAATTACAGTGGATTCTTAAACTATCCTTACCTTAGTGGCTGGGAAAGTACAAATGGGGAAATACGAATACATCAACCGCGACATAAGCTGGCTCTCTTTCAACTTCAGGGTTCTTCAGGAAGCTATGGATAAAACCCTGCCCCTTTATGAGCGCATAAAATTCCTGGCCATCTATTCCAACAACACCGAAGAATTCTACCAGGTGAGGGTGAGTTACTACAAGCATATGCTTCGTCACGAAAGTAAATTTCCGCGGCAGCATTTCCGGGAGGTGGATCCGGTCAGGATCATCAGGCAGATCAATGAGATTGTCACCAATCAGCAATCCATCTTCCACCTGATTTTTGAAGATGAGATCCTTCCTGCCCTCAGGAAGAACAACATTATCGTTGTAAACGAAACCGACCAGTTATCGGAAATGCATCTGGACTATATCCGTGGAGTATTCTATTCGGATATCATTACCTCCATTCAGCCCGTATTGCTGGTGAAAAAGAAGGTTCGGCCTTTCCTTAAGACAGGGCATCCCTACCTCGCCATGGAAATGGTGAGTAAGGACAGTAAGGGGATGAAATCCCGGGACCGGTACGGGATCATAAAGATCCCAACGGACCATAATATTTCCAGGTTCCTGGAACTTCCGCAGGAAGATGAGAAACATTATATCATGTTCCTGGAAGACATGATCATGAGGCACATCGATGCCATTTTTCCCGGTTACCGTGTAAAGAACTGGTATTCACTTAAACTCACCAGGGATGCCGATATGGAATATGATGATTTTGAGGGAGAGGACCTGATTGATGCCATCGACAGGATCAGATCGGCACGTTCCGTGGGTAAACCGAATCGCTTCCAGTATGACAGGAAAATGCCTGATAAATTACTGGATTACCTGAGAACCTCTTTTCACATTTCCAAGGATCTGCTGGTAATGGGAGGAAGCAGGCATAACTTCAGGGATTTTTTCAGCTTTCCAAATCCGGTCTACCCCAATCTGGAAATTGAAAGTCTCCCCCCAGTGCCCATTCCTGCGCTTGCCAACCTGAAGAAACCCATTGCTGCCCTGGTCAGTAAAAAAGATTTTTTACTCAGTGTACCCTATCAACCTTTCGAACATTATCTCAGGTTTTTAAGGGAGGCCGCTACGGATCCGACTGTGAAAGAGATCAAGACCACACAGTACAGGGTTTCAGACAATTCCGTAGTTGTGAATTCATTGATTGATGCTGCGGAGCAGGGGAAAAAGGTGACGGTCTTTGTTGAATTGAAAGCCAGGTTTGACGAAGAGGCCAACCTGAAATGGGCCAATGAAATGACAAAAGCGGGAATCCGCATCATTTACAGCATACCCAAACTGAAGGTCCATGCAAAAATTGCCCTTATTATCAGAAAGAAAGATTCCAAACATGGTGACCAAACCTACCTGGGCACCGGAAACTTTAATGAAAAGACTGCCCGCCTGTATGGCGATCACGGACTGTTCACATCAAATCCGGAGGTGGTCAAAGAGGTAAAAGACCTCTATAAACACCTCGAAAATCAGAAAGTAAGACCGAAATTCAAGCATATACTTGTCCCGGGATTTAACATGGTTCCTTACTTTATTGAATTAATTAACCAGGAGATTAAGAATTCGAAGAAAGGCGAAATCGGTTATATACTTTTAAAAATGAACGGTCTGCAGGACGGGGAAATGATAGATCACCTTTACAGGGCCAGTGAGGCAGGTGTAAAGGTCGATCTGATCGTGCGGGGCGTGTGTACCTTAAAAACCGGGCAACCTTACAGTAAAAACATCCGGGTGATCCGGATCGTGGACCGTTATCTGGAGCATGCCAGGATATTTGTTTTCCTTAACAGTGGCAACCATCATGTCTATCTTGGATCGGCCGACTGGATGAAACGAAATCTGAGGCGCAGGGTTGAATGCATATTCCCCATATATGATCCGGGCGCAAAGAAAGAAATACTTGATATTCTGAACATTCAGCTTTCCGATAATGTCAAAGCGTGCATGGTGGATGAGCATCTGAGCAACCACCGAATCATAACCCAGGGTCCGGATATAAGATCACAGATAGCTACATACGAGTACTTCAAAAAGAAATATGGTAATCCTTAATCAGTTCTTTTAACATCCTATGTCCGGGCCAAAAAAGAATAAATCTGCACTGTCGGTTTCGGAGGGGGTCCCTCAGCCCGATCCGATCAACAAGGTTGCTGTCAACCGTTTGAAGAATACAAAAAAGAAACATCACACAACAGGTGAATTGCTGGAAGGGATCCGCAACAGGGAGATCAACATGCTTAGCCGCGCTATAACACTGGTAGAGAGCTCCCTGGATCAACATCAATCCGAAGCCCAGAAATTGGTTACAGCATGCCTTCCTTATGCAGGAAATGCATTCAGGCTGGGTATTACCGGCGTTCCCGGCGCTGGTAAAAGCACCTTTATCGAGGCCCTTGGGAAACACATCATTGATGAGGGAGGCAGACTCGCTGTGCTGGCCATTGATCCAAGCAGTGAGCGGTCAAAAGGCAGTATCCTGGGTGACAAGACACGCATGGAAGAGCTGGCTGGTATGCCTGATGCCTACATACGCCCCTCTCCTTCCGGTGGCACACTGGGGGGCGTGGCAAGAAAAACCAGGGAGACCATCATTCTCTGCGAGGCTGCCGGATTCGATCACATATTTGTGGAGACAGTGGGCGTGGGACAATCGGAAACTGCCGTCCACTCCATGGTGGACTTTTTTCTGCTGATCATGCTCGCCGGAGCTGGTGATGAATTGCAGGGGATCAAGCGGGGGATCATGGAAATGGCAGACGCCATTGTCATTAACAAAGCAGACGGAAACAACATCCGGAAAGCCAGTCGGTCCCGGGCAGAATTCACCAATGCCCTGCATCTTTTCCCTCCCCCCCTGTCCGGTTGGACCCCTCAGGTCAAAACCTGTTCATCGCTCTACAACACAGGAATCAATGAAGTCTGGGAAATGGTAGGGGATTACAGGAAACATGTTTCAGAATGTGGATATCTCAAATCCAAACGTAATGAGCAATCAAGCTACTGGATGTATGAAACCATCCGGGAAGGGATCTACAACCAGCTTTTCAATGATCCGGCCATGAAGGATGAGTTGAAAAAGTATGAAAAAGCCATCTCCGAGGGCCAAATGACCTCTTTCATGGCTGCTGCTTCTATTTTGAATAAGTATAAATCTCCGAATAAATCATCCTGACAGCTATTTTGGCCAGGTAATTAGTTGTACCATATGTTGACTTTGGACTGGACTCTCCTGAGGGTGAATTGCTTAAAGTATCTGAAGTGCACAACGGAAATGTATTGCTTATAGATTTCTGGGCCAGCTGGTGCGGACCCTGCAGGAGGGCAAATCCCGAACTGGTGGAGATTTACAACGAGTATCATGATCAGGGATTTGAAATCCTGGGCGTTTCACTTGACCGCAACGCCGCAAACTGGATCAGGGCCATTGCCGACGACGGGCCTACCTGGCACCAGATTTCAGATCTTCAATACTGGAACAGCGAAGGAGCTGAACTTTACGGAGTGCCTGCCATTCCACACGCAGTCTTAATTGACAGGAAAGGAATCATCCATTCGAATAAACTCCACGGAAAAGATCTTCGCGAAGCAATTGAATCACTTCTTTAACTTTTAACTACCTCACCTTTTACCCAGAGTATCATTTTACTCTTCTTGGGATCATTGGTGATGATGGTGACTGTTTTGTTCTGATTGCCCACTTTGCCGGCCGAATTAAATACCGTTTTTATGTTTACAGATTCTCCCGGAGCAATCACTCTTTTCTCGGGCTGAACAGTGGTACATCCGCATGAAGCCTTCACCTTCCGGATATACAAGTCAGATTTACCCGAATTGGTTAGCACATAAACATGCTCTACCTTTTCACCCTGATTGATCTTTCCAAATTTAAATTCGGGATTATCCACACTCAGTACCGGAGCCCTGGCCAGTTGTTCTGCAGACAATGCAGAAAAATCCTCTTCGATGTTAGCGCTTATCACCAGGCTGTAATTTCGTTCGGAAATCTCGTTGATCTTCAAACCCATACGGTCGATTACAAATCCCCAGTCGTTCCTCGCCGGAGTGTTGTAGGTGGCAACCAGGAAACCTTTCTGATTGGGTTGCAGTGAGGCTGGTTCGGCTTTGATGGTAATGTGCGATGGCACCCTTTCAAATGCTATTTTCACCGGTCCGCCCGAGTTGTTAATAATTTCCAGCCGCTTTTCCGAGGTTTTCGTATTCTTTAGGTTTCCGAAAGCCAGGTGGTTCGACTTCAGACGAATTGGTCCCATTGCATAGCGGTAATCGTCTTCAATGGTTTTAGGCTTCGGCATCACCTCGCCGGTGATGGTAAGTCTGACGCTTCCAGGATTGGAATTGGAGACAACCGTAACATATTTCCTGAAAGAGCCCGGCCGGCCGGCAGGATTGTACGTGGCAGCTACAAAACCTTTGCCTCCCGGAGGCACGGGTTCACGTGTCCAGCGGGGGGCAGTGCACCCGCATGAAGCAGATACATTCTGTACAACAATGTCACTTCCACCTGTATTGATAAACTCGAATTTGTAGGTTACTTTCCCATCAGCCTCCTTAAACTTACCAAAGTCATGGATGTTCTTTTCAAAAGATATTTTTGGCTGTACCGTCTGTGACATCAAAGGTGCCAGGAAACCGGTTAAACAGAATATCAACAGCAGCTGTTTCATTTTCTCATCGGTATTTAATCCAAAATATGTTTCAACAAACTTCACACCACAAAATTAACACAAATTAATCACAAATAGTTGCATAATTTTTGATGAATCATTGAGATTGCAAAATTCAGGCCGTAATCTTGAAGTTACATGAACCGTCCATGAAAATTTTTAACATATTTTTTAACTCGTATCATAATAATTTTTAAGGATAAGTTGCATCAGACAGGTAAAAATAAAAGTATTAACTGATGAATAATGTGTACTTTTAGGTCGCCATTTAAAGGTATGAGAAGCACGTCACGCATAGGGATCCTGATGCTCCTGCTGTTCAGTTCAGCAATGCTGTCTGCCCAGTTTTACAACGGGATGCAGATGAATTTTGGAAAAAACCGGCTGCAGTACAACGACCGGTACTGGAAATTCTACCGTTTTGATAGGTTTGATGTATACTCGTACGAGAACGGAACCGATCTCTCACTATATGTGGCTGATTTTGTGGAAAAAGAACTGGCACTCATAGAACGCTTTTTCGATTATGAGATCGAACGCAGGCTCATTTTCCTCACATACAATAAAATGTCAGATTTCAGACAGAGTAATATCGGCCTGAAGTCTGAGAATGAGGAGTATAACATTGGAGGTACCACCAAGATCATTCAAAACAAGGTTTTTCTCTATTTTAACGGGGACCATGTTAATTTTGAAAGGCAGATCAGGGCCGCCATAGCAGAAGTGTTGCTTACCGAAATGATGTTCGGTAATGGCTTGAGGGATAACATAACCAACTCCACCATGATCAACCTGCCGGAATGGTACCTGGAAGGCTTGATATCATTTGTTTCCAATCCCTGGGATTATGAGCTTGAAAACAGGGTTAAAGACGGCATTGTTTCTGGAAAGTACCGAAAATTTGTACAACTTCAGGACGATGATGCACAGTATGCCGGACATTCATTCTGGAAGTATGTGGCCGATCTGTACGGAACCTCCATCATTCCCCAGATACTTTACATCACCAAGATCAATAAGAATGCTGAAAGTGGATTTCTATATGTCCTGGGGAGCAAATTAAAAGAACTTTCAATTGACTGGACTGCGTACTACCTTGGCCTTTATACTGCACAGGAAGAGAGCGCCGGACTTCCCGAACTGGGTGCAATCCTGAAGCGGCCAAATAAAAGGAGGGTATATCAGAACATCAAAATCAGTCCCGACGGTGCCCATGTGGCCTATGTAACCAACCAGAAGGGGCAATACAAGATCTGGATCCATTCTGAATCGTCAAATAAACAGAAAAGGATCTATAAACGGGGATATAAGCTGGACCAGATCAACGATTATTCGTTTCCGGAGATCGCATGGCATCCCACTTCCGAAATCCTGGGGTTTGTAACCGAGGAAAAGGGAATGCTGAAGATCCATTTTTATAACCTTGAGACCCACAATATCACCACCCGGAACCTGTTCTATTTTGAGAAGATCCTCGATATGAGCTTCTCCCCGGATGCCAGGAAACTTGTTTTCTCAGCGGTTGCTGACGGACAAACCGATATCTGGGTATTCGATATTGCCTCTTCCACCAATGAAAGAATCACCAATGACCTGGCCGATGACTTCAATCCCCGGTTCATGAACAACATGAACAACATCTCCTTTGTATCCAACAGGAGGTTGAATACACTTTTCAAGGAGAATGACCCGCAGAACAATACCACCACCGCATCTGCAGTATATGTGTACGATTATGCAGGGAAGGATCCTGAGCTTCAGAAAATTTCAGAGGGGAATTACATCAACCACACCCAGCCCCTTTCCCCCGGCAGGAATGAATTCTTCTACCTGAGCGATAAAAACGGGATTGTTAACCGCTACTTTGCTGAGTATGACAGCCTGATCAGCCTGGTGGACACGACCATCCATTACAGATATTTCGCAAACAGTTATCCACTTTCCAATTATAACAGGAACATCCTGTCGCATGATATCAATACCGAAACCGGTGAGATTGCTGAGATCGTTTATAGCGACAGCAAGTACCGCATGTATAAATACCCCATTGAATTCGACCGGCAATATGGGGACATGCTTGCGCCTACTAAATACCGAAACAGGCATGTTGACAGACTAATGCGGGAGGACTCGATCCATCATATAGTGAGAAAGGTGATTTCCATGAAGGATATTGCCAACAATCAACTTGTGCACAATGGAGATACCATAGCCCTTCAGGAATTCAGGATCGACATTAACAGTTACATTTTTGAGCGGGAGAAGTTAAACTATTATAACAACCAACTGCGCAACAGGAACCTGAACCTGGTTCTGGACTCAGCCCAGGACAACAGCATGATGTACATCGATTACCAGACCGCATTTTATCCCGACCAGATGGTCAGTCAGATCGATTTCAGTTTTCTCAATGCATCTTACCAGGCATTTACTGGAGGAGCATTTTACTTCAATCCCGGACTGAACCTGCTTTTTAAATTGGGAGCCAACGACCTGTTCGAAGATTACCGCCTGGTGGGAGGGGTCAGATTCGCTACGGATTTTGACAGCAATGAATACCTGCTCAGTTTTGAGAACCTGAAACGCCAGCTGGATAAGCAACTCGTATTCCACCGCCAGGTTTTCAAGAACTATGTCTATTCGGATGGTGGGTACATTGAATCCTTTCTCAAGACCTTTACCCATGAGCTTCTGGGCTCGCTAAAATATCCCCTGACCCAAAGCCTGGCCATCAAGGGTACAGCCTCATTCAGACATGATAACATCGTATTCCTTTCCACTGATATCAAGAATATGAATCAGCCCAATAATCTGAAAGTATGGGGTGGACTTAAGGGCGAACTGATCTTTGATAATACGAGAGTTCTGGGTACCAACCTGTACAGCGGAATGCGTTTCAAAATATTTGGTGAAGCATACCGGCAAGTGAACAAAGCAAAATCAGATCTGTTTGTTGTGGGAGGCGATTTCCGCTATTACATCAGGATCCACCGAACATTGATCTGGGCCAACAGGTTTGCAGCCAGTGCATCGTTTGGCAGGAGTCGGCTGATCTACTACCTGGGAAGTGTTGATAACTGGATCAACTTGAACCAGTCCAAGGTACCCACCTTTAATCAATCCGTGGCCATCGACTATACCCGAAATTATGCTTACCAGGCCCTTGCCACCAACGTCAGAGGTTTTTCTCAGAACATCAGGAATGGAAACAATTTTGCTGTATTCAATACAGAACTCAGGTGGCCCATTTTCCGCTACCTGCTGGGACATCCGTTGAGTTCGGGATTCCTGAACACTTTCCAGGTGGTAGGTTTTGCCGATGTGGGCAGTGCCTGGACCGGATTGCATCCCTTTACCGACGAAAATGCCTGGGACACAGAGGTAATCCGAAACGGGCCAATGACCATTACCCTGGACTCCTACAGAGATCCCATTGTTGCCGGTTATGGATTTGGTGTGAGAAGCCGGGTGCTGGGCTATTTTATCCGCCTTGACTGGGCGTGGGGGGTGGAGAACATGGAAGTTCAACCCAGGATGTTTTATTTATCTCTCAGTCTTGATTTTTAATCAGCAGATGGACACAAAAAACCGAATAGAAGCCTTGTTAACAGACCAGATGCTCGGGGAGATCATCAGGATCCGCCGACACCTGCATCAAATTCCTGAACGATCTTTCGAAGAACATAACACGTCAACTTACATCAGGAATATCCTCGATGAATGGGGAATAGCTTACAGATACCCCATTGTGAATACAGGGTTACTGGCCTGGATCAAAGGAAGCACACCCGGAAAACGCATTGCACTGCGATCCGACATGGATGCACTCCCTGTCATAGAACAAACGGGCCTGGATTTCCAGTCAGAGAATCCGGGCATCATGCATGCCTGTGGCCACGATGTACATATGGCATCTCTCCTGGGAGCCATACGAATTCTTGATCAGTTGAAAGACTACATTCACGGTGAGGTGTTGTTTGTATTCCAACCGGGTGAGGAGAAGGTGCCGGGTGGTGCAAAACTGATGCTTGAAGAAGGGGTTTTCCATGGAAAAAATCCCGATATGATCATCGCACAACATGTTTTACCGGATATGGAAGCCGGACATGTGGGTTTCAAACCGGGGATCTACATGGCCTCCAGCGATGAGATTTACATCACTGTTAACGGAAAGGGCGGGCATGGTGCACTTCCTCAGCATATCAATGATCCGGTTCTGATGGCATCTCATATCCTTATTTCATTGCAGCAGGAGATCAATCGAAAATCACCCAGCGAGGTGCCAACGGTCATTTCATTTGGCAAAGTTATGGCAGAGGGGGCAGTCAATGTGATTCCCAACCAGGTGAATCTTGAAGGCACCTTCCGGACCATGAATGAAGAGTGGAGAAAAGAAGCCCATCGCCTTATAAACCAGATTGCTTCAGGCATTGCATCCAGCATGGGCGGATCCTGCGAGGTGGAGATCCGGGGTGGATATCCGGTTCTGAACAACCATGAAGTGATCACGAAAGAAGCCAAAGAGAAGGCTATCCAATTGATGGGATCAGACAATGTAGAAGATCTGGGTATCCGTATGACTGCAGAGGATTTTGCATGGTTTACGCAGTCTGTACCTGGAATGATGTACCGCCTGGGCGTCAGGACACCCGGCTCGAGGGAAGTATATCCACTTCATACACAAGGTTTCAGGGTGCATGAATCATCACTGAAAACAGGCATGTCTTTGCTCTCATACCTTGCCATTGAATTGCTAAAATCAACTCCTGTTTAAAATTTTTCTTCCTTCAGGATTGAAATATAGAAATTTGCAACTAAATTTGCCTCTTTAAAATCTAAACACAAGTAGAATATGGCTTACATAATTTCAGATGAGTGTACTGCATGCGGTACCTGTATTGATGAATGCCCGGTTGAAGCAATCAGCGAAGGAGATATTTATGTTATTGATCCTGAACTGTGTACCGACTGCGGCGCATGTGCTGATGTATGTCCTGTTGAAGCTATAAGCCCTGAATAAGGACGGCATTTACAGACAACGAATGATAGAGGCCGCCTCAAAAGGGCGGTCTTTTTTCTACCCCTTGTTGAAGGGTTTGTCAAACGGCACTACAAAACTCACTTCGTTCCGTTCCGTCAGGTGCCTTTTTTGCAAACCCTTCAAACATATCGGAAAGGGATTGAACGTAGTCCTTTTTTTCTATTCGGAAGGATGTATAAACAAGGAGCCTATAAACATTTGCAACGCAAAGGTTTTCAGCTCCGGTTTAAAGATCCTGGAGAATACAAAGGTTTTCAGGGATGCTACAAAAATCCTAACTTTGGATTCAGGGTGAAACTCAAGAAAAAAATATATATCATCATATTCGGCACTGATACCCCGGCCGGAAAAATGTTTGATGTGGTCCTGCTTACGCTGATCATACTCAGTGTAACCGTAGTGATCCTTGAAAGTGTCAGGCCCCTGAGGGAATCCTATCATGATCTGTTCACCGATGTAGAATGGGGCTTTACCATTGTATTTACCCTGGAATACCTGTTGCGCATTTACAGTGCACCGAATCCCAGAAAATACATGACCAGTTTTTTTGGGATCATTGACCTGCTGGCCATTCTTCCCACATACATGGGACTCATTTTTGACCAGTCCACCTTCCTGTTAACCATCCGTGCACTGCGGTTGCTCAGGATATTCAGGGTTTTTAAACTGGGAAGGTATGTTAAAGAGGCCGCTGTACTGGTGAAAGCCCTTCAACTAAGCATTCACAAGATCATAATTTTCTTTGGCGCTGTGCTTACACTGGTGCTGATCCTCGGTTCTCTTCTATACCTGATCGAAGGAGAAGAAAACGGATTCACCTCCATCCCCCAGAGTGTATACTGGGCCATTGTAACCATTACCACCGTTGGTTACGGGGACATTGCCCCTGCTACAATCCTTGGTAAAATACTGGCATCGGTTGCCATGCTCACCGGTTTTTCCATCATTGCCGTGCCCACCGGTATTATCTCTGTTGAAATCAGCAAAGCTGTAAGATCGGGCAATAAATCACCTTCAAAGGCATGTCCGGGTTGCGGACACGAGGCCCATGACAGCGATGCTGCATACTGCAAGATCTGTGGCCAAAAATTATAGACTGGTTGCTCCAAGCTTTACCTTTGAACCCCGGTATTACTTCAGGGCACCATCGGATTCCCATTTTCACATGAGCGGTGGCGGTGACTTCGGATTGGGTATTATCCTCAATAAAATGTAAGTCATCGATCTGCCTGGCAGCACACAATCACAATTGCGTAACTGATCCCCGGATCGGTTGCGTTTTACTTTTTTACATATCTTTAGGGGTTTGCGCACCTCAATCAAATAATAAACATGAAAATAATCTCCTTTCTTTGTGGGTCACTGCTGGTGGGTTCTATTATTGCGCTCACCGGATGCGGTCCGAAATACACCATCGAAGAGCATGATAGCTACTCCCTGGCTCATAACAAAGGAGGGCAGATCCTGGGTTACGCTCAAAATTCAGGAGTTACAATAATTACCGACAAAAAGCAATTTGAGGAGAGCGGCGCTAATCCGGATGATCTGTCGGATCAGCAGAAGAAGTTTCTTTCCGATGATCACCTGCGCCATGTGTTGATCACCTCTGTGGAGAGTCCCGCCGTTGCTGCCAGGTGGAACAACAATGTTCAGAGCCTGGTGGAAGGCATAGGGCTGGGAATCCCCGTCAATATAAGTTCCGATCCCCGTCACAGAAGCAATTCCAATGCTGAATACAATGCCGGTGCAGGCGGAAGAATATCCATGTGGCCGGGAAGTCTGGGCATCACTGCTTCGTTCGATCCCGATCTGGCAACCGATATGGCCAGGGCTTATGTGGATGGGTTCCAGACATCGGCCGGCACAGATGAGATTAAAGATGGCTGGGGATTTCAGAGTGTCAATCCCATGGTATTTTCGGAAAT
>SDBV01011061.1_pt1 | contig 11745 bp, 12 predicted proteins | sample 2277081 | NCBI WGS metagenome assembly SDBV01 (sample SAMN10402039, study PRJNA504765) | marine sediment metagenome | isolation source: marine sediment core GS10_PC15, 223 cmbsf | place: Arctic Ocean: Southern Knipovich Ridge | collected 2010
CCTGTACAGTGCCCTGGATCATGAGGACAGGGGCTACTTGTGGCTATCGATGGAGGTCTTTGACGAGGTCAAGAGCATAGATGTGGGGAGGATAATAGTGAAGATCCTCGCAAAGCTCAATGACGCACTCAAGAACCCTTTCACGTATATGATAGAGACATTTGGAAACGGCCAGGCATACAGGTTATCCAGGACAGCAGTAGAGTGGGGATACACATTAGCTGAGAAATGGAGCAGCGACATCGATTTCATCAAACACCTAGCAAACAACCAACTCAACGCGCGCGCGCGCGCCGTCGAAGTAAAGCTGACGAGGAAAGACGATTGACCACCCTCGTCACAGGAGCCACGGGTCTAATAGGCACCCACCTAGTTTCAGAACTAAAGAAAGAGGAAAAAGTAATCTGTTATGCTCACACACCCCCGATTGGCCAGTTTCAGAAAGAGGCACTTGATGGAACGGTAGTGATCAATGGGGATATCCGAGACTATCGCTCCCTCAAACGGGTGATGAGTCGATACTACGTGGACAAGGTTTACCACCTGGCAGCCTTAGCCGAGGTAAAATCAGCGTTCAAAGACCCCATAGGAGTCTATGACGTCAATGTTATGGGATGCGTCAAGGTGCTTGAAGCGGCTCGAACCGTCGGGGTAGACAAGACCCTCGTTCTCATCACCGATAAAGTGTACGGGGAGAAGCTCGGAGCCGTTGAAACGGATGTACTGCATGCGAGTGAGCCATACGGCACCTCAAAGGTCTGTCAGCAATACATCTGTCAATCCTACGCTGAGACCTATGGTATGCACATTGTAACTCCACATAGCTGCAACGTGTTCGGGTATGACCCATATAGTAACAGGATTTTCCCCAACGTCATCAAGAAATGCCTGAAAGGGGATGCCCCACGAATATGGGCTAACGATAAGTCCATCAGGGAGTACATCTACACCGAGGACGTTGTATCAGCGTTAATGTACTGTATGGGCTACTACACGGGCTCCATAAACATCTCGACCGGATGGGTCCACGATAATAAGAATATCGTAGAGGAGATCGCAAAACACTTTGACCTCACCCCGATTCTCACCTATCCTGAGAACATCCCCACCCAGATACAGGAACAGACAATGAGTTCTGACCGATACAACTTCATCCCAGCATGGAGCTTTGAGGATGCTGTCGAGAGAACGGTTGCAGATTTCATCAAATACCAGGAGGATCTCAAATGAATAACCCTCTAAATGATTCAATCGTTTTTCTACCTACCTATAAAGAACCAGAAGGCGTTAAACTCGTCATTAATGAACTCAGGGAGGTCTTTGATCCATTTATCCTAGTCATTGATAGACCCACTGGTGATTCCACGGCTGATAACGCAGAGAAACTCGGTGCCACAGTATTAACCCAGAAAAGCAAAGGAAAAGGCTCCGCTATAAATGAGGCGTTGAAATACCTTGATGCCCTCTCTTTAAACCACAAATATGTGATTATGATAGACGCAGACCACACATACCCCACCCACTACATCCCTGAAATGATAGACATACTTGAATCAAACCCAGACGTTGGAATGGTATGTGGCCAACGTCCAACAACTAGAGAACTTGACATCTTTCACCTTGGAAACCAGCTATTAACCTACGCTCACAGAATCTTGAACGGCATAAAAATTGTTGACCCAAACACAGGGTTAAGAGTTATCAGATTCAAACTGATTCAACACTGGAGTCCCAAATCCAAAAGCTTTGATATCGAGTTTGAACTCAACCACTTCATAAATAAAATAAAGGGATCCAAAATAGTTGAAATTCCCATAGAGTACCGAGACAGGGTTGGAGAAAAGAAACTAAGCGTAAAACACGGACTCACAATAATGAAAAGAATATTATCGATGTTTATCAAATGAACGTCCAACTGAAAATAGGCGTCATTGGATTAGGAAAGGTTGGCCAAACAATCTTTCATGCAATGAAGTTCTTTAACAACGAAGTAAAAGGATATGACAAATTCAAACCGAGCGACTCTTTTGAAGAGGTTCTTAATTCGGATGTTGTATTCGTTGCAGTTCCAACAGATGGAAAAGAGGGACGACTCGATTGTTCTATAATTAGAACCGTCTTGGAAGACTTGGAAAAAGCGGTCTATTCTGGTGTTGTTTGCATAAAAAGCACAATCGGAATTAATTTTTTGGATAGTATCAAAGAATTAGCCCTTCGCGTTGTATATATGCCTGAATTTCTTCACGAGAAATCACGGTTGTCTGACTTTATGTCTCCTGATCATATAGTAATGAGCGGTCAGAAAGAAGATCAGGATATATTAAGACGAGCATTCTTCTGGGTTGATGATTCTAAGTTTTTCTATGTTGATGATAGAACTGCGGAAGCCTCAAAACTTGTGATTAATGCTTTTGCTGCTACAAAAATATCCTTCTCAAATGAGATAGCAAGGATCTGCCATGAAATTGGGGCAAACGATGAAAAAGTGATGGAAATATTAAGGCAAAATGGACGGTGTGCGCCTGAGTACACCGACCCAACTAAAGGAGCTTATGGAGGATATTGTTTGCCTAAAGACACGCGTGAATTACTTAACGCCTCGAATAAGTCTATTCTCTTGAAGGCCGTAGAGGAAGTAAACGAAATAATGAAAGAGAAAAAACGGGTCAGATTAACGTGTTAAGTCTTCCGCAAATTTTTGGGTTTATAGGACTCGCACTCTTTTTCATAATTATCTTAGTATACGGTGGATATTATCTCTACATATCCAACTTTAAATGGAAAAAGATTGAAGCAAAAAAGGGGTTTTCGTTAAGGATAACCGTTATTATTCCCACATATAATGAAAAGAAGACAATAGGACAGAAATTGGAAAATATTATAGAACAGATTTACCCGAAAGAATTAATGGAGATAATCGTAATCGACAGCAATTCGCAAGATAAGACTTTGAAAATAGTCAGAGATTTCCAGCGTTCTCATAAAGAATTGAACATGAAAATCATCAGTGAAAGGGAGAGGAAAGGAAAATCCTCTTCCATCAACAGAGCATTTGCATCCTCAAGCCTAGATAGCGAGGTCTTCATTATGACGGATGCCGACTCGCTTCTTGAAAAAGATGCTATTGATAACGTGATTAACTGCTTCCAGAATCCTGAAATCGGGGCTGTATGTGGAACACAGATGATACTCAACGTTGACGAGTCTGGAGAAACAAGATTGGAAGGTACCTACAGAAGCTTTTACAAAAAGTTACGAACGGGAGAGAGTATGCTGGATTCGACCCCCATTTTTGACGGTGAACTTGCTGCATATAGAGCAGATATAGTGAGAAGTATGAAAGTACGAGAAAACTCGAATGCCGATGATTGCCAGTTAGCAGTCCTTGTTAGAAAATCGGGTTATAGAGCTATTTCTTGTCCAGATGCGGTATTCTATGAGTATGCACCTTCAGATTGGCGTTCAGTGAAGATTCAGAAGGTCAGAAGGGGTCAAGGATTATCACGAAACTTCTGGTATAACCGAGACCTCATGTTCAATAAGAACTATGGAAAATTTGGGTCTTTTATATTTCCAGTCAACTTTTTCATGCACATAATCTCACCATTCACCGTTCTAATGGTGATTGCCTTTGAGTCTATCTTCGTTCTGGACTATCTGCTGAAAAATCTAAGCCTATTTGTACCTCTTATGTTAGCGTTATTTCCTATATTTTTACTAAGGCACTTCCTTCTCAAAGTACAGATTATAGATATTGGATGGACCTTTATTTCCTATCAATTCCTTCTTTTGGAGGGCATGATCTTAGCTCTTATGGGAAGGTCACTTTACAAGTGGCAAAAAGTTGATAGTATCAGAGACAAATTCTCTAATAATGATAAAGAAAATTTCTCGGGAAAATAAAATTGAAGAATGATCTGAAAATTCTATTTTTAGCTCCTTTTTATGATTGGTTTGTTAAAGAATCAGTTGAAGCCACTGCCAATTATGTCGATACAATATCTGTCATCGTTCATCATAACTACCTGTCCGAAATTTCTCAGTATCTTCCATTTAGTGGATATCTCGATCATGTTAGAAGATTCACTAAAGACAGGCTTTTGGATTTGAATGGAAAACCAGAAAACGTTGATGTTCATTTAGTCTCGTTACTTTATTTTGTTACTGATGGAAAAAACAAGTCTTTAGGTGATAAGATAGTAAAGAAGGCAGAGAAAATCATTAAGAAAAAGGGGGATAAATTCGATTTGATCCATGCCCATTTCACCTGGCCTCAAGGTTATGCTGCTGTCAAATTAGGTCAGATCTATAATGTGCCTGTCGTGATAACAATCCCTGAAAATAGAGAATGGTTTCTTGAAGAATACAACTCTGGAAATGAGAGAATTTACTGGACTTGGAAAAACGCTGATGCTTTGATAAGAGTGAATACAAAAGATGTGCCCTTACTGGAAGAGTTCAATGAGAAGGTATTTCATATTCCAAGTGGATATAATCCAAGAAAGTTTTTCGCCATGGAACAATACAAAGCACGAGAAAACATGAAATTACCAAAAAACATGAAGATTATTTTTACGTTTAGTCAATTGATTGATAGAAAAGGATTTCAATATTTAATCGATTCAATGAATGAAATCATTAAAGTCAGAAAGGATGTTATATGCTTTATTGGTGGCTCTGGTCCAATAAGAAGGAAACTTGAAGCACAAATTCAAAATCTTGAATTGCAGGACTATATAAAATTGATCGGATACGTTCCAGATGATAAAATAGCTTACTGGATAAACGCTGCTGACCTATTTGTTTTACCAAGTTTAAGCGAGGGAAACCCGACTGTAATGTTTGAAGCTTTAGGCGTAGGCTTGCCTTTTGTAGGAACCAGAGTAGGTGGAGTTCCTGAGATAATAACTTCCGAAGAGTATGGTTTGCTCTGTGAGCCTGCGAACTCAAAAGATTTGGCAGAAAAGATATTAATCGGACTGGACAAAGAATGGGATAGAAAGAAGATATTTGAATATGCGCAGCAATTTACGTGGGAGAAGATTGCCAATCAGACTATGAATATCTATTTGGAGTTTTATGAACGTGCGCATGCACATTTGAAAAGAGTAAATGTCTAAGTTAATGAAAATGAAGGTTGATAAGGATCTGCTCTTGATTAACTTCTTGTCGGCGGTTCTCATATTAGCCTTAGTTTTCGTCCCAGATTCATCGCTACGCATTGCGATTGGTCTCCCCTTCGTTCTGTTCTTCCCAGGATATGCCTTAATATGTACGCTGTTTCCGGGGAATAGTGATTTAGACGGGGTTGAGAGGATGGCTTTTAGTATTGGTCTAAGTCTGGCGGTTGTGTCCTTAATAGGTTTAGTATTAAACTATACGCCTTTTGGCATACGGCTCTATCCAATAGTTGTTTCACTTTTTCTATTCACCCTCTTGATGTCCATCCTATCTATTTACAAAAGAGATAAGCTACCATCAGAATCCAGATTCGTTCCACATATATCTGTGAAAATACCTGAGTGGAGAGCGTTAATCATGTCTAACAAACTTATGTCGGTTGGGCTGGTATCTTGTATAGTTGTCGCTGGAGGTCTTACGGCATATGTTGCATCTATGCCCAGAGTAGGAGAACGTTTTACCGAATTCTATGTCCTTGGATCGGGAGAAAAGATTGAGAACTATCCGACCAATTTAACGCTTGGAGAAAGTGGAACCGTTATTCTGGGTATAGTAAACCACGAATACGAGGAAGTAGCCTACAGGATAGTTATCAAACTGGATAACGCAACCATTGGAACTATTGATAATATAATATTGAATCATGAAACAAAATGGGAGAAAAAATACACAGTCATGCCAGAGAAATCTGGCGAAAAAATGAAGCTCGAATTTCTCCTTTTCAGAGAATACCTAGACGATTCCTATCATAGCCTGCACCTATGGATAACTGTGCGACCCAAGAAATGAGAGTACTTTAGATAAAATATGATAAGTAACAATCACGCATACGCTTTGAATGTGCATAAAAACTCTAAAATTTCCTTGATAGTGTTCATCATTGGGGCTCTTTTCATAATAGTGTCTTCAGGAGCTTCAATTGAATCTGTTCCTCTGACTTACGAATTTGGGCTAATGCAGATGCTACCTCCCCTTTTTTGGCTTGGATTTATCCTATGTTTAATTTCGATTATGATGGGGATAAAAAGTGATTCTCGAATGGTATTCTATATGAAATCTTTGTTGCTTTATCTCTTTATTAATAGTATACCAATATTATTCCTGAAAAATCCCTTTTGCCCTGGTAGTTATTCACATATCTTTGAATCTTTACCCATTACTCTAACAGGTCATGTCCCTAAACTTTCCTCAGATATTCCTTGGGTATTTGAATCATATCCAGCATCTTTTCCTGGGTACTTTATTTTTCTATCTGTCCTTCTCCAAATCACAGGTATGGATGCTATGATGCTCTCCAAGTATTATCCATTTTTATCCAGTATGATAACTTTCATTGTTATTTCCTTATTATATAAAACCTTTTTGAAAGGGATATCTCAGATAAACTATCGTTATGCGATTCTTTTGTTTATGCTCGGCAATGTATATTTGCAATTTCAAGTTTCTCCACAATCTCTATATTTTATCGTAGGTTTTCTGATGATAATTGCTCTAGAGAGGAACACTCCTAATTTCCGATTCATCGCAACATTTCTTTTTTTTTCCATTGTTATTTCGCATCCAACCACCCTATTTATTGTCTTACCTTTTGTCGTGCTCTTACGTTTTATGATAATTGTTTACTATAGGAACAAAAATGATAGTATAATCCATGCGCCAGCAGTTCTTTTCACCTCAATGTGGCTATTTTGGATGATATTTTTTGCAACTAAAAACTTAGATACCATAATCAAATTCACATTTACACAGTTCCGATCTATATTTGCTCTACAGATTTTATCCCAAGAAGCAAATACTCGGCTAGAAGGAATTTTTACTGTACCACCGCTTATTAGACTTATTTTACTGACGACATTTGGATTATTTTCTATGTCTAACCTAATTATGGAATTGAGAGAGAAAAACAGAAACTTTCCCATCCATGTATCTCTTCTATTTACTCCTGTGATAATGACAGTCCTTAATGTTGCTATGGGTCCCAGCTTATATGATCGGTTTTTCTCCTTTTTTATTATTACGGCAATTCCCCTATCAGTTATTTTCATTTATAGACTTCGACCACATCTAAAAAATATTCTTCTGACGATCCTGTTTATATTAGCTGCTCTCAACTTTACAACGATACATTATCTATCGGCACAATTCGTTTATAGCGATGAAACCCTTCTAGCTTCAAAATTTGCAGATACTTTTACAGATACACAAATTTATGGCAGTAGGATTTATTTTGGATTACTTCCCAATTTTGATGATCCATATTCTACATCTGTATTACGCCTAACGCCTTTTCACCGAATTTATCCTATTTCATCCGATCAATTGAAGCATCAATCTATTATTGTACTGGATTATATGACAAGAAATTATTATGAAGTTCGTGGCACGAGTGAATTTTTTGAGTTTTATGAACGCAATATTGCTATGTTTTCATCAAATAAAGTATACGAAAGTGGGAGGTATAGCTTCTGGGTGTTGAATTGAATAAGAGAATTCAAATATTCCTTGATGGTGCAACTTCTACGCACCGAAGTCTTGGAAACCAAGCTATGAGTATAAGTACCATAATGTTGCTCAGCAAGTGCATACCTAATGCAAGACTCAGTATTTTGTCAACTCAACCACAGATTGAGTATAGCCGATACAAAAAACGTGGTTTTGACGTGCGGGTAGCCAAACGTCCGCGATCCTTGGTGGTCTCCATTTTTTATATTCTCAGAGAATATATTAAAACAGATATAATAGTCGGTATCTATGGGGACGGATTCACTTTTAAGAAAAATCTTAAGAGTTCTAGTTTGATGAAAAAACTTTACGTTGACTTTATCGTTAAACTCTTATTGGTAGCCATAGCAAGGAAGCCACTTATAGTATTTCCATCATCTATTGGTCCATTTAGAGATAGATTAAGTAGGTTTTTAGTTAGACTTTTCTTTAATAGGGCAAAAGTAATAATGGTTAGAGAAGAACTTTCTAAGAAAAATTTATTGGAGTTAGGGATAAATAAAGAAATTATCTATGAGATTCCAGATGTGGCTTATATATTACCAGAATCTTCAGATGATCAAATTTATGAAACCCTAAAAACAAAAACCGACGATGTGTTAATAGGTATAAATGTGTCACAACTACTCAGCTATGAATCAAAGAACTACATAAATTTGATGGTAAAATTAGCCGACTACTTATCCGAAAAAGCAACCATACTTTTAATACCCCATGAAATAATTGTGAGAGAAAAACTAGAACCCTCTTCCTATAGTATAGGTGGTGATGATGTTACGGCGATAAAGAACGTATATTCAAAAGTAAAAAATAAAGAAAAAATTATACCAATTACCACTATAAATGAAGTTGATTCAATGAAATCTATTATTGGTAAGTGTGATATGTTCATTGGGGGTCGTATGCACTCTATAGTGAATGCACTATCGATGAGTGTTCCGACTGTCGGAATAGCATATAGCCAAAAAACACCAGGAATAATGAAAATGGTTGACTTAGGTAATTATACCTGTAATTTTAGAACAATGACCTTTGAAGAGTTGATACATAAAGTAAACGGCGTCTTTTCTAACAGGAAAGATATTAAGAGATCGTTGTTGCATCAAATGAAGTCAATAAACCAGAGGGTCTGGGCTATTGAGGATATATTATTGGATGTTATCTCAGACATTGATAACTAGGATTCAGCGGAAAGTCCTTGACTAAAAAATTAATAGAAAGTGACCAAACAATTCAAAACATCGTTGAAGATGGACTTTGTACAGGCTGTGGCACCTGCTCAGGTATGTGTCCACAAACAGCCATCGAAATGTTAATTGATGATGAAAAGGGAACCTATTTTCCAAATATAAATCATAATAAATGCACAGAATGTGGAATTTGCGTTAGGGTTTGTCCCGGTACTTCTGTTGATTTTAGACACTTTAATACACAAATTTTTGGAAAGGAGCCAGAAGATATTCTGATTGGAAATTACCTTAACTTTTACATTGGTCATTCAACTGATGATGAAATAAGATATAACTCAACATCTGGAGGGTTAATAACGCAATTATTAATTCATGCGCTTGAAAATGGAATTATTGATGGTGCTTTAGTAACAAAGATGAATAATAATGACCCTTTACGCCCAGAACCATTTATAGCTAAAACAAAAGAGGAAATAATTAACGCCTCTAAATCTAAATACTGTCCAGTTCCAGCAAATATGATTTTAAAAGAGATTTTGAAAACTGATGGAAAGTTCGCTATCGTCGGACTGCCGTGTCACATACACGGAGTCCAGAAAGCAATGTCAATTAATAAAAAACTGAGAGAGAAAATTCATTTAACTTTTGGTATTATGTGTTCTTTGACCAGAAATTTCTTCGCCACTGAATACATACTAAAAAAACTTAACATAAATAAAGAGGATGTTACTAAACTAGATTATCGTGGTAAGGGATATTTCGGAAGATTTCAAATTACGTTAAAAGACGGCACGAAAACATCCAAGCCATTCCATGAGATCAATCAATGGCTAAGAACGTTCTTCACTCCCCCCCGCTGTACCTTATGTAGTGACCATGCCGCAGAACTTTGCGATATTTCATTTGGAGATAACTGGATGCCAGAATTCCAAAACGAAAAAGTCGGTACCTCGGTAGTTATATTAAGGACAAAACGTGCTGAGACCCTTCTTAATTCAGCACTGGAAAGTAAAGTCATAGAACTAACTAGCGTAGATCGTACCAGATTAGTTCAATCTAAAATGGACACCTTCCTCCGTAAAAAAAGGTATATAACGGCACGCATAGCCATATTCAATTTTTTAGGGAAAAAAACTCCAGTATATAATCAACATCTTTTAAAAACAGGACTTTTCGATTACATTGGTGCACTATTAACATACTTCCAAATTTATATCTCACAAAAACGGTATTTATGGTGGTCACTAAACAGGGTTGCTTTCTTTTTAGAATTTGTTTCTAATCTCATGGAAAAATGAGTCTTATTTTGGATGGATTCTTGGTGGCATTTCTTGTGGGGTTCTGTGGCGGCTTGGCTAATTTACTCATCGATATACCTGCTCTCTGGAACGTTGATTGGAGCCGTGGGGTCCCCAGCTACCGTGACCTTGAACGGGCTCCCCATAGACATCTGCATACTCCGGTTTTCTGTTTCCTCGTTTCTTGCGTTGTTTGGGTCTTCCTTGTTGCACTTGTATATGGACTCTGAGGAGAATGCTTGTGTTGATTAAAAGATGATTAGGAAGTTTTTTCAAAGATTAGCGGATTTTAAAGGAAAGAATTCAATTGCTATGAGATTAAGATTAAAAACAATCGATATTTTTGAAAAACTTATTCTTCCTCTTCCTAAACCGTTAAGAATTGTTGATGTAGGTGGAACAGAAACCTTTTGGGAAAGAATGGGTTATTCTGGAGACAACTCTCTGGACATTTTACTTTTGAATCTTTCAGAAGAAAAAACCCATTCTCCAAACATTAAGAGCATCGCTGGTGATGCCAGAGATATGCATCAATTTAGAGATGGAGAGTTTCCTGTTGCTTTCTCACACTCCGTTATTGAACATGTAGGCACGTATCATGATCAAAAACAAATGGCTAACGAACTCCAGCGAGTGGCCAAGCGATATTTTATTCAAACACCCAATTTCCACTTTCCAATGGAACCCCACTTTTTGTTTCCATTCTTTCAGTTTTTCCCATTGTGGCTTAAGGTATTTATGCTACGTAATTTTAGATTGGGCTGGTATAATAAGATCAGTGATAAAGAAGAAGCAATAAAAATAGCTAATTCAATCCGATTACTTAAGAAAAAAGAGTTAATAGAACTCTTCCCGGACGCCACTATACATGAAATTAAGTTCTTGGGATTAACCCAATCTTTCGTTTTATATAAGGGGTTTTCCAGCACATGGACTCAGGAGAATGCTTAATGGTTGGCAACCTCAAACCCAAGGATCCACCGAGGGACTGTGGCGAGTGCATAAAACTGCATGGAGAAGCAGCCTGTAACGGTGAGAAGAAGTGTCGATACGGGTACAAACAAATTATAATAGCGAACACGATGCTTGGCGATAAATGTGATTGAGTTATCCTTTATCCCGAAGATTATCCCTTCTATGGACATTGGGTCTTCCTTGTTGCACTTGTACATGGACTCTGAGGAGTTTGAGTAACCTTTTAAGGGTTATAAAGTATTTTTAAATATGAGAGAAGTGAATGTTTATAAAGGAAAGAGGTGTATGAGTTGAAAAATCGTTCGCGTGCGGCTGTCATGGTCGCTTTGGTTTTGGCGTTTTCTGTGTTTCTTCCAGGTTTAATGGTTCAGGGGCAGGATGAAGATTATCCGGTTGTCGTTTCTCTGAACAGTGTTGAGAGGGTGTTATTTGCCACCCATGCAAGTGATCTGGAATATGGTAACTGGATCCAGCTCAGCGGCGGTACGGCTATTAAACTGCCATCGATGTCCTTCAAATATATGGGTCCGAATATTGATTATCCTATAGGTAATATCCGGGTTAAGATGGGTTCAGGATTCATCCCAGACCTGATTTAT
>SDBV01011062.1_pt1 | contig 11744 bp, 6 predicted proteins | sample 2277081 | NCBI WGS metagenome assembly SDBV01 (sample SAMN10402039, study PRJNA504765) | marine sediment metagenome | isolation source: marine sediment core GS10_PC15, 223 cmbsf | place: Arctic Ocean: Southern Knipovich Ridge | collected 2010
CATCGAACGAGAGTTACGCAAGGCGATGGAGAGGCACAAAATCAAAGCCCTGCCTCTTTATCCTGAAAACAGGAAATGTCGGGCTCCCACCATGGCTCGCCTCAGAGAAGTCTTCGGGAATCTGCAGAAGCACATGCTCTCAAAGGCTGGAGAAATGGTGCAACACTTTGATCCGGAATTAACTGCGCTTCAGCAGCAGATCTTGAGCCTTCTCCGTTTGTCTCCCCGTTTGTTCTCGACCGATCATTGACAGAGGCCGGCAATTAGGCACCCAATGGGGGGAGAAATCATGCTTCTGACCTGCGGAAAGTGGGTATCAGGCCTGGAACGGGGAAAAGGAGTGGGCGGATAAAGGCCCCCAGAAGGACCTCAGGGCCATCTGCAGCGTTCATCCTGAATCAATCACCCTCGTAGCTGCCGATGATGCGGGTATCGATACGGTTGCCGATCTGCGTGGCAAGCGGGTCAATATCGGCAACCCCGGTTCCGGACAGAGAGGCAATTCTATCGATGTGCTGGACAACGCCGGCATCGACTGGCAGAAAGACCTGCAGGCCGAGGGCCTAAAGGCCGTCGAGTCGGCATCGATGCTCCAGGATGGGCGGATCGATGCGTTTTTTTACACGGTCGGGCATCCGAATGGCTCGATCAAGGAAGCGACTGCCGGTAAGCGAAAAGTTCACTTCGTGCCGATCGACGAGGTGGACGCCCTGCTGGAAAAATTTTCCTACTACGCCAAGGCGATTGTTCCCGTTAAGCACTATCCAAATGCGAGCAACACGGCAGACGTACCAACGTTTGGGGTAAAAGCCACCTTTGTTACTTCCATCAAGGTTCCGGAACGGATCGTGTACATAATCACTAAAGAGCTCTTCGAAAACCTCGAAGAGTTTAAAAATCTGCATCCCGCTTTCGGCATCCTGACAAAGGAAAACATGATGGACGGACTTACCGCGCCGCTGCATCCTGGTGCTGAGAAGTATTTCAAAGAAGCCGGCTTGATAAAATAAAACCCGATAAGCCGACAATTTTTAGGGGGGGGGAGAGCTGTCTCCCCCTAATTTTTTCCCCTTTTAGAGACCTTCTGCTTGGACGGAGGAGTGGAAATTCGTGGACGACGCGGATAGAGAAGTAAATACGCTCAGCGCATCGGAGGAAGGGGGGGAAGCGCAGAAGATCGTCGCCGAGGCGGAATCCGGCACGAAAGCGGTTACCGGTCCTGCAAGATTTTTAATACCGGTCATCGCTGCCGCCTGGTCACTTTTCCAGCTTTCACTGGCATCATTTATTATACTGGAAGCTGTTTACATTCGCGCTATCCATCTCGCCTTTGCCGTCAGCCTGGTTTACTTGAGCTATTCCGCGTTCAAGAAACCGAAAAAAAGCAAAATCCTCTCCTATTTCTCTGTTAAAAACCAATTCACCATTTTCGATTACGGCGTGGCAATTGTCGCTGCTGCCGCGGCCCTGTACATCGCCGCGGATTATCTGGGCCTCAGCGGGCGCCAGGGCGCTCCGATTCCCAGGGACATAATTTTCGGTTTTGTACTGGTTATCCTGTTGCTGGAAGCCGCCCGCCGGGCTCTGGGGCCGGCCCTGCCCATTGTGGCGGTCGTGTTTATTCTCTACAGTTTTCTGGGACCCTACATGCCGTTTGTGCTGGCGTTCAAAGGAGTTTCGGTCAACCGTTTTGTCGGGCAGATCACAGCTTCCACGGAGGGTATCTACGGTATCCCGCTCGATGTTTCTGCGACCATCGTGTTTCTCTTTGTGCTTTTAGGGTCCATGCTGGATAAGGCGGGGGCGGGAAAGTATTTCGTTGATCTCGCTTTCAGCCTGCTGGGCAGATTCAAAGGCGGCCCGGCAAAAGCGGCTGTGCTGGCCAGCGGGCTGACAGGGATGGTGTCAGGATCGAGCATAGCGAATACCGTCACCACCGGAACATTCACCATCCCGTTGATGAAAAGCGTTGGTTATCCTGCCCACAAAGCCGGGGCGGTCGAGGTGGCCTGCAGCACCAACGGGCAGCTTATGCCTCCTATAATGGGCGCTGCCGCGTTTATTATCGCCGAGTATTGCAATTTGGAATATTTCGAGGTGATCAAAGCCGCATTTATTCCAGCCATTATCTCCTATCTGGCCCTGATGTATATTACCCATCTAAAGGCCCTAAAGCTGAATCTGAAGGGCCTGACAAAAAAAGAGCTGCCGCGCTTTTTTCCGACTTTCGCGAAGGGTTTGCACTTTCTCATCCCCGTTCTGCTGCTCGTGTTCGAGTTGGTTGTCATGCGGCATTCGGCGCAGCTGGCAGCTTTTAGGGCGCTTGTTACTCTGGCTGTATTGATCCCGGTCCAGAACCTTGTAAAAGCATACCTGAATAAGACCTCTTATTGGGATGCCGTGAAAATAAGTGCGCGCCAGATATGGGGTGCCCTGGTTGCCGGGGGAAAGAACATGATGGGCATCGGCGTGGCGGTTGCCGCCTCCGGTATAATTGTAGGCGTCGTTACCATGGGGCTCGGCGGAATCATTACAGAGGTGATCGAGGTAATCTCCGGCGGAAACTTCATGCTCATTTTAATCATCACGGCGATCGCCAGCTTGATTCTCGGGATGGGGCTCCCCACCACCGCGACCTACATCGTTATGGCTTCGCTGACGGCGCCGGTGATCGTTACGCTGGGCGCGAAAAGTGGAGTGGTCTTTCCCCTGATCGCTGCCCACCTGTTTGTTTTCTTCTTCGGTATCCTGGCCGACGATACCCCACCGGTTGGGCTGGCGGCTTTTGCCGCGGCCGCTATCGCCAAATCAGATCCAATCAAGACCGGCGTTCAGGGCTTCGGCTATGATATCCGGACGGCAATTCTACCTTTTATCTTTATATTCAACACGGATCTGCTGTTGATAGATGTAACTTCTGTGTGGCGCATTATCTGGATCTTTATCACAGCGCTGCTGGCCATGCTGGCATTCGCCGCCTTGACACAGAACTTTTTCATCGTCAAGAACAGAATATACGAGGCGGTCCTGCTGGGCGCAGTGACCTTTGCCTTGCTAAGGCCCTCTTATGTGGCCGATCTGCTGGGTATAGGCGCCGGCCAGGCGTTCCTGGTCTCTGCCGGAGCGATAGCTCTTTATTTGCTCGTTTTTGCCCTGCAGAAAATTCGGGTCTACCGCAGCGCCCACGCGACTGCGGGTTAGACAAAAACTTATTAGTGGCTGACTGACTTCTCTGAGCACACGTTCGTTTGTAGGGAAGTGCCGAAACAAGGTCATCAGCGAGTTGCTCTTTGCGCGTTTTTTGACAGCCTGGCCGGAGTCGCGGCAACTCTACTATGTCGATTCTCGGAGGTAGGCCTTTCTGAGGTCTGCGACTGTTTCGAATATCGCGGGTATTTTATCATCAGTCACATTGTGATCGTGACCTCATGGTGATTGATAGGATTCGTACCGTATATCTCTGATGCTGAGCAGGGCCGAGATCCTCTCGCTCTGGCCGATATAGAGCCTGCCTTGTGGCCCGGCGGCCATCGAATCGCAGATATTGACGGCAAATCCTGTTTTGCCGCCCCCCTGGAGCACGCCAAGCTCGGTGAAGCCCCCTTTCGCGAGATTGTAGGAGAACAGATGAGCAATGCCGAGGTCTTCGCCCGCGATGCCGTACAGATCGCCTTTCCAAAGACACAGGGCCCGTATTCGACCCTGCATAACGGGCTTTCCCAGATTCGTTATCTCTCCGTTTTCGGCGTCCAGGCGAAAGAGGTAACCATCCTGGCAGGTGCCGCCGTAGATCACACCGTCGCCGGTTCGCATCAGGGATTCAACCGAGGTCTCCGAAATGAGCCCGTATTCGGTGCCGGTAACAATGGGAAAGTCATGCTCGAGTAGTTCTAGAGCGCCGCTGCCCGGGTCGTATCTGAACATCCGGCCTTCGCCGTGAGAACCGTAGACTCTGCCTGCTGTATCGCAGACGATTGCCCGGGAGACGTAGTATTTTTTCAGCAGTATCTCATCCGATATCTCCCCCACTGCTCTGTCCAGTTTTCTTTTTTCTATCAGATAGCGCTTTCTGGCGGCGCACTCGACCTCTCCTGTAACGCTCAGCATGGCCAGAGAGAATTCATCGGGCAGCAGCCCGGGCGTCTCCGAATGGTACACCTCGATCTCTTTCTTCGCTCTGCCCGTCTCGATGTCGAGAGAAATCAGGGTCGCATGGGGAAAGCTCAGTGCATAGACTGTGGCCCTGTCCGGGGACAGGCACATGGCATAGATGCCCTGCGCTTCGACCGGCACTCCGAGATCCTCCAGTTTCTTCTCGGCGGGGTTGTACCGGAAAAAATGCCCGCCCCTGTATTCCGAAGGCAGCCGCGGGGGAAAGTCGTGCAGCGCGCTCTTCTGGGTAAAGCGGTCCTCTATCAGGTTAATGGTGCCGCCGTAAATGCATCCGTCCGCCGCACAGGCGAGGGACCTCCTGACACTCTGAGCCGAGCCCAGAACATGCCCCAGGTCTCCCAGATTCTCGACATACCGGCCCGCGCCGTCCGATCTGAACAAATAGGCGGTCTTGCCTCTGACGGCCGATGTGGCGCCGTAGATGTACCCATCCGTGCCTGCCGCCAGCGAGGTAATGGCGCAGCGGTCATGGGGAATCTCTCCGCCCGAGCTGCGGGTCAGCAGGTGATAATCAGTCGCAATCCAGCCTCTGGTATGTCCCTCGCTCCCCGTTCCTAAGAAAAATTTTTTTGTGACTCTGGTCTCGCCTTGAACGAGCCAGCGTGTTTTTTCCGGCTGTTTCGGGTCATGGACGGCGAGGTAGGAGTTGGGCGGCTCGGCGCCGTGAACGGCGAAAACATACCGTCCCTGCGCATCGACGCAGGCCCCATAGCAGAAGGAGGGGAAGAAGCGCGGATCTAGGGTGCCGCGCTGCTCGTACGAACGGTTCCGGATGTCGAACTCGTACAGCACCGGGCCCGCGCCGACGTAGCTGCCGTGGCTGCCGGCCAGGTACACGAGCTTTGTCTGCTCGGCATTGATGGTGAGATTGGGCGTATAGACGTTCTTTTGCGGAGACACGGGTCCCAGCTCTTCGACCGACTCCTCCCGCGGGTCGAACCGCAGAAGATACCCGAGGCTGGTTACCAGGTAAATCAGGCCCTCTTCGGTTTTGACATGACAGCGGAGGGAGTCATTTTTACGTACGACGATATCCGTGTCTTCCAGAATCCCTTTCTGCGGGTCGAAACGAACCAGGCACCCGAAATTGTTGGTGGAGTATACCCTGCCGTCATCGGAAATCATCAGGTCCCTGCCGAAATTTTGCTTGTCTCCCCCCGCGGTCGAAGGGCACCAGGTGAGCACGCCGAGCAGCGTGGCGGTCCGGGTGTTCAAGTCGTACTTCACAAACCGCTTTCTCGGCCAGGTGATGAAGTAGAGTATGTTGCGCTCATAGTCCATGGCCCCGGCCTGGAGGCCATCGCCCCGTACCGGAATGCCAAGATCTACCGTCTTCCCGCTTGCAGGGTCATACTCGAAAAGATGGCCTCCCTCGTACTGATCGGGATGCCAATAGTGGGGCAGCTTGCTCAAGTGGGCGATCCCGCCCTGCATGGTGCCCATGTAGAAACGCCCGTTCTTGCCCCGCAATATCCGCGTGTGGACTTTGCTTTCCCCCACTGCTGTCGGGCTTGCCCTGACGCCCAGCGTCTCGGCCAGGGAGACACAAGCGCGCACCTGTCCTGTTCCCGGATCAAAGCGAAAGAGCCACACGTCGGCCCCAAATGTCAGGTGATTACCTCCCGCAACATAGATGCTTCCATCCGGGGCTCTGAACAAATCGGCCCACATGGAATGTACCAAGAATTCCTCCGAAAGAGGGATGAGACCGATTTCCCGTGTGAAGGCAGGCGCCTCCGTTTCAAAAAGCATTTCATTTCTCCATCGTATTTCTGCGCTTTTGCCGCAAGAATTGCCAACAGGCTCTACAGTTTTGAACTCTATAGTATTGTCTGTGGGCGTGCTTTTGTGCAACAGTTCCCCGAAGAGAAGGCGAGGAGAATGCATGAGTTCCGAAAAAATCTTTCTGGACGGTTGCGATCCCGATGAAGCCATCATGGTCAGGTCCCCGCGTATCGTGTTGGCGCAAAAACCGGTGATGATCTGGTTGAGAGATCTGAAGGGATCGGAAACGTCTTCCGTTGTGTTTCAGACGCTGGGCAGTGACAGCTGTGTATTGGACAGAGGCATTATCAGTGACCCGTCTCTCTGTGTCGGACCATCCGGGCAGATACTGTCGGTCTGGGCTAAAGCGCAACAAGGCTCGGCCTTTCACGTCTGGGCCGGCGACCCTCTGGCGGAAACGTCCCGTCCGGAGAGAATCTCGGGAGACCGGGCGTCAATGCCGGCAGCAGCTTTTAACGGCGATGGACAAGCTCTGACGGTTTGGGCGCGCATCAGGGGCAGACACCGGGTGATCGAAGGCAGCGCCGGCCTGCCCTGGGGACAGAGCTTCGAAATCCGCACGGGTGGCTGGGCATCGCGACCTGCCGTGTGCGGGCTGCGGGACGGCTCTTTTCTCGCGGTGTGGGATGAGTTGTCGCCGGAAGGCGGCTCTATCGAAGGGCGGGTAATCCATGCGCGGGGACGCAGCACCCGCGATGTGACCGTTTTTCCCCGCCAAAACCCGTCCCTGAGGTATATCAAGGCCTCATGTGTCTCTCTATCGGATAGTGTCCTGGTCGTCGCAGTCAGGACTCAGGATGTTACCTGTGATGACGGTATCATCGATCAGGATCACGAGGTCGTTGCCGCTCTGATAGACGCTGAGACGGGGCGCATCGATGCTCTCGGCAGTCTTGCCCAACTAAATCACGGGCTCTTGAGCGACCCCGCTCTCAAGACTCAGGTGTGGGGTTATCTGGGCCACAGATTGCAACCCCGGGCTCTGGCCGGCGGCAGGGTGTATTGGGAGCGCAAGGAAACCCATGACAGCTTCACGGAACAGTCCCGTGGCGTCCTCTGCTGCAGGGATTGGGATCGAGGGAGAAAAGCATGGGGCGCCGAGATGATTCTGCACAGGGGCGGGCTGCTGTACGATGCGGCTCACACAGAAGCCGGTGATTCGTGGGTACTGTACCGGTCCGTCATTCACGGCAGAACGCACCAACTGGTGGCCGAGAGCATTCCGAAAGCAGGGCAAGAGGTTTCGGATAAAACCTGGCTCTGCCCGCAGGATTACAGACCCGCCGAGTTTCCGGTCAAAAGCAGCGAAAGAGGCGAGAGACACGCCATTACGGCTCATGGGCAGACTTTCAGGTTGTACTGGGGCGACCCCCATGTACACAGCTCGCTTTCGGTGGATGTCGAGGGAGAGCCGGATGAGCTGCTGCACTATGCCAGAGACCTGGCCAGGCTCGATTTCGTGGCCTTGACGGACAACGACGATCTTTACACCAGCTGGCTCACGCTCTCGGAGCGCCTGCACGGCTCCGAGCTGGCGGAGGTGTGGACCGAAGACGGCAAATTTGCGGCGCTGGACGGGTTCGAATACACCCGCCCCAAGATGCAGGGTTCCCCTAAAAACCACAGGACCGTGCTGGTTCGCGATCACAGCGGTCAGCTCTTCAGATGGTCTGATCCCGTACGAGAAGATGAAAAGGGCATCGTCGCAGGACCGGATCACCGCAACACAGACGGCCTGGCCGCAGCGGCGGAGCGAATCCGGGCGGTGCTGATCGGTCACCATCAGCTTTGGTCGCTCTCGGGTTCCGAGACGGAAACGGGGCTCGAGGCCGTCTCGAGCTGGGACACGTATATTCACGACGCAGAGTATATCCACCGCGTGTGGAACGCCGGCCGGCGGCTGTGCCTGATCGGCGGCTCGGACGGACATCGGAGAAACGCCGGTTTAGGCGGGGCCTGCACGGGAGTGTGGGCCAGGGCTCTCGATTGTGAAAGCATCCTGGAGGCTATTGTCGCGCGCAGGACCATCGCAACCCAGGGAAGGAGACCGCTGGTCGAGCTCGAGCTCACCGACGAAGGCGGCAAGCGGCTCTTTATCGGTGACTACGGCAAGCTCAAAGGCAGAATCACGGCCCGAATCAGAGCAGCCGTCGAGCCAGGGTACGATGACCGCATAGAGCTGGTCGAGCTGTTGCACAGAGAAAAAAAGCTCGCCAACTGGGGCTCCTGCGACACCACAGATGGCGGTCGGAAGCTAGAGGTCGATTACGAGCTCTTCAGCGTCGATTCGCGCGCCCGCACGGTTGCGCTCGATCTGATCAAGCCCAACTACCTGTACCTCAGGATCAAGCAGTCGGGACCGGACCGGCAGTTTCCCTCGAACGTGGCTCCGGCCAGAGGCCCCTGGGCCTGGACGACCCCCATCTGGTGGGAGTGACCCGGGACCCCGGGGGCGTGATTTGGCGCTATCGATTTATTGCCCGAGCTTCGTCTTTTTGTACCACTCGGTCGCCCTCTGGACCACCGTCTCGCCGCCGCGGGAGTACCACTCCTTGACGTAGTCGTCCCAGGCGCTCATGGGCAGCTCCCCGAGCACTATCTTGGAGCCGTACTCGCGGAAGAGGTTTGACTTTTTAGGCAAAAAGTCTTCGTACCCCTCGAACACCGAACGCGGCATGCCTATGTTTGCCCAGGTCCAGTTGATGCGGTCCTTGAGAGTGTTGACCGACGCGACTTTTTCTTCGCCGAGCTCGGTCAATCTCAACAGCTCTTCGTTGTAGGGCACACCGGATAAGCCCCAGAGATAAAACTGGGTTCTGGGCTCCAAGATCTTGAGCTTGCCGCCCTCGCGGGTCCAGTTGACTTCGGGTATGCCCAGCTCGTAGTAGGTTTGACCTTCCGGCGTGAAAAAGTAATTCATCCACTGGATGATTTTGGCCGGATTCTTGGCTTTGTTGGTGATCAAGAGCTCCGTAACGTAGGTGCTGGACACGTAGGTGTTCTGCGGGCCCACGCCGGGCACCAATGGGGGCGGCATGGCCACATAACCCGCGTCGGGTTGTTCCTGTTTAAAAGCGCTGCGCTGGTCCAATGAATTAAGCAGGTGGAAATAGTGCCCCAACCGGTTGGAGTTCTGCTTTGAGGTCCAGTCGGAGGAGGGCTGTATAGGCATCACCTTGTCCATGTAGCCTTTTTCCATGAGAAAGCGCAGGAACTCGATTGCGTTGCGCATCTCGTCCGAAACCTGCTCGTTGACCATCTGCCCCTTGGCCTCGTCCCATTTCCACTGCGGGTGTCCCTCGTACATGACCACGCCGTGCATGATAAACAGGTCGTCTAGCCAGCGCATGCCCTTGCGTCCGCTCACCGGTATCTCGTCGTTGGGGTCGCCGTTGCCGTTGACGTCCTGCTCTTTGAACCCCTTGTACGCCGCGACCAGCTCGTCCCTGGTCTTGGGAACACCCATTCCCAACTTGTCTAGCCAGTCTTTGCGAATGAACCCGCTGCGTGACCTGTGGATACCCATGATGTTGGGGATCGCGTGGATCTTGCCGTCCGGCGAAAGCGCGCGCATGATATCCCAGTCCTCTTCCCTGAAAGTCTTGAGGATATCCGGCCCGTGCTCTTTCAGCAGATCGTCGAGGGGGATGGTGATGCCGCCTTCAATGATCTCGCGGGTGAAATCCAGGTCCCAGGCTTTCATGGAATCCGGAATATCCCCGGATGCCAGGAGCAGCCGCAGCTCTTTCATGTAGTTCATGCCGCCTTCCCATTTCCACGACATGGTGAGCGGGGCCGCGCCCAGCGTTTTGGACAAATACTGCCAGTAGGGGTTGTCCGGCTGCTCTTCCACGGGCAGCCTGCCTTGCGTCAATTCCCATACCGCATAGGCATGCGAAAAGGTATACACCTCTTCCTCGGCCTTGGCTTCTTCCTTGGCGCCCCCGGCAAACACGCCGGCCACATTGAAAGCCAGCATAGCAGCCAGGACCAGAACGCAAAGATTTTTGAATCGCCTGTCAAGCATAAAATGCCTCCTGTATTTTTTTACCCGCGGTGTGCCACGGGTTTTTTTTCTCTTTTGATTCATTCCTTTATAGCACCCAACATCATACCTTTGACGAAGTACTTCTGCAGAAAGACGTATATGGCGGCTATCGGCAGTGTGGTAATGAGCACCAGGGCGCTCTTGATGGATTCAGAATCTGAAAAGATATCCCTTTTTACCAGAGAACTCTGCGACCAGTCACCGATGCCCTCGAATATGCTGCGAATGAACAGCTGCAGCGGCTGCTTGCGAACATCCCGGATAAAGAGCAGTGGGTGCAGGAAGATGTTCCAGAGGATGACGGCGGTGAAGATGCTAATAACCGCAAGAGCCGCCTTGGACAGGGGCATCGTGATCTGCCAGAACATACGGGCGTCGCTGCCGCCGTCGATCCGTGTCGCATCGTAGAGGTCCTGCGGGATCGTGCGGAAAAAGGTGCGCAGGATGATCAGGTGATAGGCGATAATGGTGTGAGGCAGGATTATGGCCCACAGGGTGTCCATGAGGCCGTAGGCCTTGATCGTCAGGAAATACGGTATAATCGGCGGTTGAAAGATTATGCTGAACACGGCCAAACCGGTTATCAGAGGCCCCAACCGGAACTCTTCCTTTTTGCGCGAGATCGAAAAGGCCACCAGGGAAGTGACTAAAACGCTCCAGGCTGTGCCGAATACCGTGATGTAGATGGTGACGCCAAAGGCGCGAACCAACTCGGTCAAGAACTTGCGGTAGTAAAAGTAGTAATTGCCGAAGGTAAACTTTCTGGGCCACAGTGAAACCCTGGCTGCAGCCACTTCCGTGGGATAGCTGAAGGATTTGGCCAGCTCGTGCAGGAAGGGCAGTATCACGGATACAATCACAACAACCAGAATGACATAGACGACTATTGTCCCGCCTTGCGTGCCCCCCAGCATCCTTCTGGAATCTTTGAACCGGCTCTTTCTATCACTCATTTGAAAAGACCTGTCCCCGAGATACGCTTGACGGCAAAGTTTGCCCCGACCAGGAGCATCAGACCGATCATGGATTTGAAAAGACCGATGGCGGTTGCAAAGCTGTAGCGCCCCTCACTCAGCCCGACCCGGTAGACGTAGGTGTCGAATATATCCGCGGTTGATTGAACCAGGGGGTTCATCAGGGTATATATTTGATCGAACCCTATTTTGAGGAACTGCCCGATCGCCAGGAGCAGCAGGATGATGATTGTCGGCATGATACAGGGAATCGTTATCTTCCACACCTGCTGCCACCGGTTGGCCCCGTCGATGGAGGCCGATTCGTACAGATTGGGGTCGATGGTCGTCAAAGCGGCCAGGTAGATGATCGACTGGTATCCCGCCGTCTTCCATACATACGTCACCGTGGCAATCGGCTGAAACAGCTTTTCCTTGGCAAAGAAAAAAATAGGCTCGACCCCAAAAATCTTGTTCAAAAATATATTCAATAACCCGGAGTCGGGGTGCAGGATATTCATGAACAGCTGGCTGATGATGACCCAACTCAGGAAATAAGGCAGATAAACGGTCGTTTGCACGAAGCGCTTGAATCGTACATGGGTAATCTCGTTGAGCAAAAAGGCTAAAATTATGGGTACGGGAAACCCGAAGACAATGCGGTACAGGCCGATCATGAAGGTGTTGCGGAAAATCTTGAAGAAATCCGGGTACCGGAACATCTCCTCGAAATGTTTCCACCCCACGAAGGGGCTTGCCCACATGCCTTTGAAGATATTGTACTC